>ERZ824978.1558-NODE-1558-length-23712-cov-3.904637_pt1 | contig 23712 bp, 26 predicted proteins | sample MGYA00519860_ERZ824978 | MGnify/ENA primary metagenome ERZ824978 (study PRJEB31778, sample SAMEA3449184) | human gut metagenome | biome: human gut; feature: human-associated habitat; material: faeces | place: United Kingdom | collected 2010/2012 ... | reverse complement strand
TCAGTTGGATAGAGCACAGGCCTTCTAAGCCTGGGGTCGGGGGTTCGAATCCCTCTTGGCCCACCATTTATACAAAATCTAACAATTTTTTTTGAAAATATTTATGGTCAAACATAAATATTTTTTTGTCTATAAAAATTATAAAAAGACTAAAACTCCAAAATAAGGGTATAACTAATAGTGGTATTAAAAAAATAAAAACAAACAAAGAAATGCCCAAAAATCAATAAACCTTTTGACTTTTATCTATTTATTGTTCGTATTACCAATTGGTTTAAAACCCTGCAATGCCTTGATATACTTTAATAAGATAGGATTGTTATAATATGGAGGTATATAAAATGAAATCATTAAAGAAACTAGATATAGACAAAGTACTAGGAGAAGTATTCAAGGAATATAGAGTAAAAAATAAATTAACACAAGAAAAAATAGCAGAAAAACTAGGAATATCAGTAAAATATATTTCAAGAATTGAAAATGGAACAGGAGGAGTAAAAGTAGAAACACTTGTAAACTATATGAACATTTTAGGAATAACTCCAAACGTAATATTTGAAAAATTAATAGTAAATAAACAATTAGAAAGCCAATTACAACTTTCAAAAAAAGCAAGTAAACTATCAGAAGAAAAAATAGACTTTGTAGTTTCTGTAATTGATTTATTAGAAAATTTATAAAAATTAAAATTAAAAACAAAATTTATAAAAAACCAAATTATTAGAAAAATTTAATAATTTGGTTTTTTATATAAAATTTTATTATACAGAAATTGCTTAAAGCAAACTTATTCTATTCCATCCAAAAAGCTTTATAAGTTTCAAAAGCAGAATATATATCAAATTTACTTGTAACCTCATAAGGAGCATGCATAGAAAGAACAGGAACACCACAATCAATAACATCAGTTCCCTTATTAGCTAATATATAAGCAATAGTTCCTCCACCGCCAATATCAACCTTTCCAAGTTCTGCAATTTGATATCTAATATCATTTTTCTCTAAAACATTTCTAACCCAAGCAACATATTCTGCATTGGCATCAGAAGCACCAGATTTTCCTCTAGCACCAGTATATTTATTAAGGCTTATACCTTTACCAACAAAACCAGCATTTAATTTATCTGAAACAGATGCATAAATTGGATCAAAACCAGCATCAACATCAGAAGATAACATCTTTGAAAAACAGAAAACTTTATCTAATAAATTTGGTCTATTAACACCTAATTTATTTAATAATTCTGAAATAAAGAAATCAAACATATGAGATTCCATACCAGTATTTCCCATACTACCAATTTCCTCTTTATCAGATAAAATACAAACTGCTGTATTTTTAACATTTTCCAAAGTCATTAAAGCGGCAAGAGAAGAATAAGCACAAACTTTATCATCTTGTCCGTATGCTGCAACTAAACCAGCATCAAAACCTAAACTTCTTGCCTTAAAAGCTGGAATAATTTCTAATTCTGAACTTTGTAAATCAGCCTCAACAATTCCATACTTTTGATTTAAAATATTTAAAATATTTAATTTAACTTTTTCCTTAGCATCTTTATCTTGATAAGGAATACTACCAATTAAAACATTTAAATCCTCTCCATCAATACCATTTTTTAATTTTTTCTCCATTTGTTCTTGAGCCAAATGAGGTAATAAATCAGTTATTGTAAAAATTGGGTCATCCTCATCTTCACCAATATTAACAGTTATTTTTTCACCATTAGGTTTTACAATTACACCATGAATACTAAGAGGAATAGTAGTCCATTGATATTTTTTTATTCCACCATAATAATGAGTCTTAAAATATGCTAATTCAGAATCCTCATAAAGTGGATTTGGTTTTAAATCTAATCTAGGTGAGTCAACATGAGAACCAATTATATGGATACCGTTTTCAATATTCTCAGAACCAATAATTGCTAAATACATACTTTTCCCTCTATTAACAAAATAAACTTTGTCACCAGGTTGTAATTTTTCAAAATCAGAAATATCTTTAAAACCATTTTCTTGAGCCATCTTTGTAGCCTCAACTATAAACTCTCTTTCAGTTTTAGCCCTATTTAAAAAATTCATATAATCTTTTGAAAAATTGAAAATAGCTTCTTTTTTTCTAGTATCAACTGTATTCCAACCATTTTCTTTTTTATGAAATAGTTTTTCTTCTAAATTTTCTCCCATTTCAAAATCCTCCTTTGTTTTATTTTTTTTAAAGTATATCACTATAATTTTTATTTTTCCACCTTTTTTTGTATTTATTAAATTTTTTAGTAAATACTAGTTATGATTTACAATATTAAAATTAAAGTTCAAAATAAAGGAGGTTCAAAATGAACTCAATATGGCTAAGTGAGAACAAACAAAACAACCAGTATAACCAATTAGCAGAAGATAAAACAACAGATGTATGCATAATAGGAGCTGGAATATTTGGAATAACATGCGGATACTATCTAGCAAAAGCAGGATTAAAAGTAACCATAATAGAAAAAGATGAAATTGGAAGCAAAGCCACAGGACACACAACAGCAAAAATAACATCACAACACGGCTTATTTTACACATATCTATACGAAACATACGGAGAAAAACTAGCAAAGGATTACTTAAATGCAAACCAAGAAGCAATAGAAAATATAAAACAAATAATAGAAGAAGAAAAAATAAATTGCGACTTTGAAATACAATCAAGTTTTGTATATACAACAAATAAATCAGAAGTAAACAAAATAAAAAAGGAAGTAGATATTTTAAAATCACTGGGATTTCCAGCAAATTATGCAACAAAAATAGGATTACCATTTGAAATAGAAGGAAGTGTACAATTCAAAGACCAAGCGCAATTCAATCCAATAAAATATATAAACGGATTAGCAAAAATCATTACAAAAAACAATGGACAAATATATACAAACACAACAGCAAATGATGTAAAACAAGACGAGGAATCATTTTACACACTTACTGAAAGAGGGACAATAAAATCAAAATATGTAATAATTGCAACACACTACCCAATTATAAACTTCCCAGGAATATATTTCTTAAAAATGTATCAATCAACATCATATGTAATAGGAGTAGACCCCAAAAAAACACTATCAAACGGAATGTATATAAGTGCAACACAACCAACATACTCATTCAGAACAGCAAATTATAACGGAAGAAAAATTTTACTATTAGGAGGAGAAAGCCACAAAACAGGAACAGAATCAACATATGAAAACACATATGGAAAACTAGAAAACTATGCAAAACAATTATATCCAAACTGTGAAATATTATTTAGATGGGACACACGAGACTGTATAACATTAGACAAAATCCCATATATCGGAAAATTTTCAAGCACAATGGAAAACATATATGTAGGAACAGGATTTAATAAATGGGGAATGACAACATCAAATGTTGCAGCAAATATTATATGCGATATGATTTTAGAAAAACAAAATAAATATGCATATGTCTTTGATTCAACACGAATAAAACCAATAAAAAACAGAACAGAAGTAAAAAATATGATCACAGAATCAATTAATTCGCTTGCAATCAAAAAAATAAAAGACTCAAACATTACTTTTGAAGAAATTCCAAATAACTCTGGAGGAATTATAGACATCAATAATCAAAAAGTAGGAATTTACAAAGACACAACACGGAAATATATTTGCAGTTAAGCCAATTTGCACACATTTAGGCTGCTTACTTTCTTGGAATGATACAGACAAAACATGGGATTGTCCATGTCATGGTTCAAGATTTGACTTTATGGGAAAGAATCTTTATGATCCAGCAGTTAAAAACCTAGAAATTTTCAATATTTTTTAAAGATTTTTTGAATTTATTATTGACTTATTTGTGCTGTTTTGCTACAATCACTTTAAATTCATATATTTATATTATTATTTATTGAACTAGATTTCTTCAGTTGCGAATAATCTAGTTCTTCTTTTTATAATATAGAAATATTAATTAGGTATTTTATAAAAGAAATAATTATAAAATGTAGGTGAAATAAATGTACTATTACACATATATGTTAAGATGTGAAGACAATTCTATATACACAGGAATGACAAATAATTTAGAAAAAAGAATAGAAGAACATATAACAAAAAATAAAAATGGAGCAAAATACACAAAATCACATAATGCCATAAAATTAGAAACAGCATGGAGAAGTAAAGACAAGTCATTAGCGTGTAAGTTAGAATATTATATAAAAACATTAAATAAACAACAAAAAGAAAGTTTAATAAAAGGACAAAAACTTTCAACATATTTATCAGGAAAAATAGATTGTAGAAGATATAAAAGAATATAAAAAAATAAATTTGAAAAAGTAAAAAAGGTGTTATTATATAGTTGTATTAAACAATGTGACTTTGTTCATAATTTTGTATATATCAATGATATGAAACAAATTCAATAATACTCTTTGAAATAATTTGTCTCACATCATTGACATATATACATTTCTATCCTCATTTTTATTATATTTTAATTGACTTTTTTTAAAAATGTGTGTATAATATAGATAGAAAATGAGAGTCACAGAAATGTGGCTACCACATAAATTGCTTTAGCAACACATTCCAACCGACGAAAGCAGAATGTGTTGTTTTTTATTGTTTATTAGTCCACATTATGTATATAATACACAACAAGGATGTGGTAGCCCAACATATCTGCTATCTCATTTTCTATGGATAACACTATATAACATTTTTTACTAAAAAACAAGCAAACATAGTAAAATTTTACAATTTTTATCAAATTAATAAAGTGCTATATTCATTATTTTTTCTACTTAGTTATTTTGTGAATAATAAATTTATATAAAAAATTTCAAAATAAAAATTAGAATAAATGAAATTAATCATCTATTCTCAATATATTTCTTAATATAATGTTTCCTTAAATGTACAAATAAAAATTATAATGCAACGGGAAAATATTTTGGGATATTTTTAGATAATTTTTATAATAATTATCTATTTAAAAAAGTGTCCGTAAAACCGATATATAGCTGAAAATGCTATTTTTAGGCAAAAAAATAAACTAACCATTTTTGGATAGTTTATTACAATTAATGGTCGAGGTGACTTGTTTTGCACTTCGTCAACCTCTTATATATCAAACGTTTCAGACGTTATTTCAATTCTAGAACATAATTCTAGAAAAAACTAGCTTTTCAGTTTTATTATTCCTTCTACGTCATTCCTTAGTATTTTCTAAGGATTTAACGATTTTTCTTCTTTTGTATATTCGTTGATAGAATCACCCAAAAGTATTTTAACACTATCAACATATTTTTGCAACTCTTTTCGTTGCGTTTCTATTGGAAGATCTGTGTAAGTGTCCATTGTTTGCCTTATATCCGAATGTCCTAAAGTTTCTTCCATAACTTTATAGTCAATTCCAACAGAGTAACTATTTGTAGAATATGAATGTCTTAATTTGTGATTATGTGCATTATCTTCAATTCCAATAAACTTACAAATTCTTTTTAAACAGTCATTTAAAGTACTATCAGTAAAAACATTACCATTTTTATTACAAAATAACAAATCGTTTTCATTTGGTTTCATATTTTTAATGGCATGTTCTAAAACTGGCTGTGTTAATTCAGTAAGCACAATGTCACGCTCTCCACTAGGTGTTTTAGTCCTATCTCCTAAAATAGTATGTCCTTGTTTATCCAAAGTTGTAGTTCTTTTTATGTGTAATAACCCATTTTCTAAATCTACATCTTGTTTTTTTAAACCTAAAACTTCTCCAATACGTAACCCACAATGAATTGCTATTAAATATTCATCTCTATGTGAATATTTAAAATCTGGACTGTAAAGATATATTAGTAATTTTTTAAAATCTTCAATATTAAAAGATTTTACTTTCTCTGTTTTTATAATACTTTGAGGCATTTTTATTCCATAATATCCAGCAAAATAATCTTCTTCAATAAATTTTCTTTCTTTTGCTATTCCAAAGGCTTGTTTTAATAATTGATAATCTTTTCTCAATGTGTTTTGAGTATATCCTTTTTCTCTCTCATAATTTAGGAAATCTTCAACATCTTTTCTTGATATTTTATCAATTGTTTTATCAAACCAAGGACCAGAGTTTCTTTTAACACGTTTTAAAATTTCTGAATAAGTTCTGTATGTGTTATCATTGTTGGTTCCATTGTTATTTTTTTGTTTCATAAACTCAAGTGTTATTCCTTCAATTGTCATTGGAGATATTTTTTCTTTATTCGGTTTAGATTTTAATCCTCCTGGATTATCCTTTTTAAATTGTTCAGATTTATAAATTGCTTCATTTTGAGTTGCTCCTGTAAATTTTTTTCTAATTGTTTCTCCTGTTTCTTCATCAACGCCTACTACAATTGTTACACTATATTGCTCTGATATATAGAATTTATCGCAATGCTCATTATCGGAACAACTATGGCAATCTGGACATTTATTCATTAGTTTAAGATTTCTTCTGTGATTGCAAAAATCTTTGTTTAAGCATTTGCTACATTTAGGACACATAGGTCTATCGTTTTTTACTCGTGCTTTTTTTACCAAGTATGGTGCTTTTTCATTATAATTTTTCTTCTTTTTGGTCATTTTGTATTCTCCTTTTTCTTGTAAATTTCGAAGAATACCTTGTCAAATCAAGTTTTTTAGATTATAATAGATTTAGCAAGGTATTCTTGCTAAAGATAATTTTAAGTCTTAAGCTTATTGCTTAAGCAAAGTTTTGTATTGAGGATTTAAAGGGCAAATTTAAATCTTCTTTTTCTTTCTAGTTTTTTTCATTATTTAAATATTTTTTTAAGTTATCTTCACTTATTAATAGTTTTCTTCCAACATATCTTGCACCAGACTCTTTCATTTTCATTATAGCATAAGCTGTTTCTTTTGTAACGTGTAATCCTTTGCAAATATCTTGTGCTGAAAACATTTTAATTCCACACATATTTTCCATAGTATTTGTCTCCATTCGTTTGTATTTTGTAATCTACATTTATCTCATACCCTAAATTACACTGGGTTTTTACTGGTCGTTGATTTCTCAAATCTTTGGAATTTCACCACTACCCCATCAGGGCTAGCTACACTCTTTGCGTGCGATGGTACTTTTAAATCACTCAAGCTGAGACTGTGTAGAAGAGCATTTCTGCTTCTATCCAGTAACGGATTATTCAATTTTCAATGTGCTATCCGTGATTAGTTTTTACTAATCATTCAATAACTACTAACAAATATTTTAGCATTAGCTATTGCATATGCCAATAGTTTGTGATAAAATATTTTCAATAAATAACAGAGGGTGACGGTGAAGTAACATGGAAAGATTTGAATTACGTTTAAAAAATCAATTTTTTATAAATAGGTTTAATAAATACAAATTTATGGCATACCAAAATTTGAGATTTAATAAAAAACATAAAAGTTATGAATTTTATAATAGATATGATAAAATTAAGTTAGGAGTTCAATTATGTGACTTTTTAAATACTGATTTTTCAGATTCAAATAGTACTATAGAATTCATTAATAAGTATGGTATTACAACAATAGCTCATCTATCTGATATAAAAATTTATCAGTATTATTCTGAAAAAGAATATAACGAAATGATTGATGATGTTATAAATAATTTAAAAAACAAATTAGAAATGTATAAAGATGCTTTCATTGCTGATATTACATATATCTATAATTTAAATGACTTAGAAGAATTGAATGATTTAACTCCTATACAGAGATTACATATATTAAGAGATAGTAAAAAGGAATCTGAAGTAAGAAAACTATATGATTCAAATAATTTGAAATTAACTTTAAATAATTTTGGAGATTTTACAGAGTTTTCTATAACAAGAGAGGCCGATGCACAAGAGATTGCAAAAAATGCTAATACAGATTATTTAAATACATATTGTTTTGAGAGCAATGATATAATTCAAACATTTATAATTGAATTATTTGAAATGACTGAAATAGAAAGTACCGCTATTAAAAAATGTAAGAATTGTGGTAAATTCTTTGTCCCTGATAATAGAGTTGATGAGTTGTATTGTAATAGTATTTATGAAAATAATAAAACTTGCAAAGAAGTTGGACCTTTTAGAACAAAACAAAAGCTAATGCAAGAAAATGATGATTTAAGAATTTATAGGAATGTTTATCAAAAATTATTATTAAGAACGAGAAGAAATCCTAATAATGACCAGTATGAAAGAGATTTCAATAAATTTAAACAAAAAAATATTGAATTAAAAGAAAAAATTGAAAAAGGAGAAATGTCTCAAGCTGAATATGTGGAGTGGTTGAATAAACAGTAAAAAAATTTTTTGAATATGAAAAGATAAATCAATTAAATAGAGATTATAAAATATCAAAATTAGATTTTTGCATTTGGATTTAATAGAATAAACAATTATAGTATCAAAATAAAAAATAGATTGGAGAAATAAATATGGATGAAAGAATTATTATAAGAAAAGCTAAAATAAGTGATTTTCAAGGCATACATAATTTAATTATGCAAGTACATAAATTACATGTAAATGAGAGAAATGATATATATAAGGACGTTGATCCCATGGATTTTGAAGAATTTAGAACTGAACTATCAAATAGTAATAATATATATTTAATTGCTGAATTGGAAAATGAAATTGTAGGAATTTGTTTCTCTCAAATAAAGGAAATATCAAATAACAAAATTATGAAAAATAGAAAAATTTTGCATATTGAAAATATCTGTGTTGACGAAAATCACCAAAAAAAAGGAATTGGTAAAAAATTATATAAGCAAATTGTACAATTAGCTAAAGAAAAAAATATTGATAATATAGAACTAATGGTATGGGGATTTAATGAAAATGCTATAAAATTTTATAAAAATTTGGGTATGAGCATTAAAAATTTAAGATTTGAGCAAAAAATCAACTAATTATGTTGACAAAATGAGTCAAACATGGTAGTATATAGACTGTAATTGCATTAGCAATTGCTGTAGGCTATATCAATCTGTTTTTTTAATGGAAAGGAGGATTTCGCATGTTGAAGGAACTTCTTGAGTTATCTAAGACAACTGATATTGTGTCAGAAGACACAGTTGAAGGAGCAAAGGGTAACGTTGCAAACTACGATTGCGATCTGTAAGCCAACAGGAGTTGCAATTAAAACTCCATGGGAGCCAGTTAGAAATAACTGGCTCTTTTACTTTTTATTTAAGCGCTCTATACAGAGTTGACATAAATAAAAAAATATGATATTATAACCAATATAAATTATAAAAAAAGGAGTGAGCAAGTATGCAAAATATTTCTACAGCTTGGTTAACTACCAATTATACATGCAATTGCAAATGTGATTGGTGCTATGCTCAAAAAATGCTAGCAAAACATCGGTATATGGATTTACAATATGCTAAGCAAATAGTTCGCTATTTGCATGAAAAAAAAATCCAAACAATCACATTAATAGGTGGCGAACCAACAATTTATCCAAACCTTGTTGAATTAATCTGTTACATTAAAAGTCTAGAAATTAAGGTTAGGCTTGCAACCAACGGAAAAAGATTCAAAAATAAGGTGTTTGCACAACAAATTGTCAGTTCCAAAATTGATGGTATAAATATCTCAATTAAAGGAACTACAGAAGAAGAATATCTTTATAATACACATCAAACTGGACTATTTGATATGATTGAAGGGTACCATAACTTAAAAGATTTGGGTTTTGAGCCTTCTATTTCCTATGTTATCACAAGCAAAGATACAGATAAATTTGATGAATTTGTAAAGATTCTGTCTAAAGAAAAACTGGATAATTTGGTTATTCAATTTGAAAAGCCTTCTTTAAGTACTGAATATGAAAGTAATACTATGAACATAAGAGACATGGGGATTTTCACAAATTATATTTTTTCAGTATTAGAAAATGGTGGTTTCAATTATACCATTGAAGCTTCATTTCCATTGTGTCTTATAAAAAAAGACGTTTTACAAAACATGCTTGAAAAGAAAAGAATTTCTACATGTTGTCATGTTCAAACAGGAAATGGTATTGTATTCGATGTTACTGGAGAGATTATACCATGTAATCATTTTTTAGGTTATCCATTCGAAAATAAGCCATTGAATTTGCAAAACGAAAAAGCTATTGACGAACTTTTAAATAGCGAAATCGTACAACAATTCAAAAATATTGTCAAAAGATATCCAAGTACTAAATGTGCAGAGTGTAATTTGTGGCATATATGCGGAGGTGGTTGTTTTACAAGATGGTTCTATATTAATCCAAATGAATACATAGAAACTAGCATGTAAGTTAATAATTTATTTATTGGAAACACTTATATTTTGAGTGTTTTCGATTTTTGTTGACATAAATTAAAAAATCGTGTATAATATTAACAGTTCACAATAACCTCTGTGAAAAAAAAGCTATTATGAATATAAGGCGAATATGAAAGGAGAATAAATATGAGGTTTGACAAACTATTTTTAGAAAGAGCTCTTGGAGATTGGCAAGATATGCCAAATGCAGAATGGTTGGAAATAGTTCAAAACAAATTGGAATCATCTTTAGGCTGGGAACGGTTTATAGAATTATGCAATTCCAATAAAAAGATGATTATTAAATTTGGAATTGATCCAACTGCATCAAACATCCATATTGGTCATGTTGTACCAATGATGTTAGTAAATGCCTTTTTGAAAAAAGGACACAAAATCTTTGTTATTATCGGAGATTTTACTGCTAAGATTGGCGACCCTTCTGGAAGAAGCTCAGAGCGTAAAGCTTTAACTTCAAAGCAGATTGAGGAAAATATGAAAACCTACACAGACCAGATAGGAATGTTTGTTGATCTTGACAAAATTAATATTAAATTTAATTCTGAATGGATTGACAAGACCACTCCTTATGGATTGTTTGAAACCTTCCAAATGATAAACATTTCACAGGCAATGCAAAGAGATGACTTTAGAAAGAGAATGGAAAATGGTTCTTCCGTTTCTTTAGCAGAAGTATGTTACAGTGTACTTATGGGATTAGATTCTGTTGCTTTGAACTGTGATGTTGAGATTGGAGGTATTGACCAGTTATTAAATTTCCAGCAGTGTAGAGATATTATGAGAGGAAATGGACTGGATGAAGAGATTGCTCTTATGACTCCTATCTTGGAGGGAACTTCAGGTGATGGCAGAAAAATGAGTAAATCTTACGGAAATGCAATTGCAGTATTGGAAGATCCAGATGAAAAATTTGGAAAGTTTATGTCTATTAAAGACGAACAAATAATGCCATATTTCAGATGCTTTGCATTTATGAATGATCATGAAAAAGCTCAACTTGAAGACTTTATTAAGGAAAATCCTTTTGAAGCTAAAAAACAGTTAGCATCTTTCTTTGTATCTTTACAAGCTAAGGATATCACTCAAGGAGAGAAATCAAGGGCTGAATTTGAAAGGAAGTTTTCTAAGAAAACTATAAATGCAGAAGATTGTATTGAAATCCAGTTAGAAGATGGAGATACTTGTTATACTGCATTGAGTAGAGCAAAACTTATGAGCAATTCAGAGTTGCGAAGAATGTTTATTGGAAAAGCAGTTAGGAATATTGAAGATGGTCAGATTTGTGAAAAAGATACATTGGCTGCACCTGGAAAAATCAGAGTGGGCAAAAGAATCTTTGTAAATTTTGTGTAAACCAAATGTTTAATCCTTTCCCCAGTTTACTATATAGTGAACTGGGGATTTTCTATAGTTATCTTGTTTTTTCTCTTTATCAATTTTTAGTGATTTTAGTTTCTAATTGGTTAATAGCAGGAAATTTAAAATTTCCTGCTATTTTTTTGCTCTAATAAATAAAAAATATGGTCTATCATATAGGTTAATATATTTAGGAATAACTTTTATACTTTCTTCGTCAGGTAATGGTTCTAAAATTTTATCAATTTTAAATCCACTTTTCACCAATCCATTTATTAAACTACTAAAATTTCTATGATATTTTTTTACCATTACTCCATTCCATTCTTTTTCTCTTAAACCTTCTCTGTTATAGTCTGATACAAGTAAAAACCATTTTCCATTAATTTCTATAGAATTCTTTTTCATCCAAGGCTCGAATTTATTAGCTATTCTTAAAGGATGATCAATAGAAAAAATTAATATTCCATCTTCATTTAATAAATTATATATATCTTTTATTAATTTATCATAGTCCTTTACATAGTGAATAGCTAATGAAGAAATAACTACATCAAATTTTTCCTCCAGTTTATCTATATCTTCCATTGCCATCAATTTGTATCTTATGTCTTTATCTTTGTTATTATCTAAAGCTATTTTTAGCATATGTTCAGATATGTCAATTCCTAATACTTCTTTTGCTCCTAATTCTTTACAATATATGTCATTTTCTCCATAACCACATCCTAGATCAAGAACTTTTTTATTATTCAAGTCTGGTATTAATTTTCTAAAATTAGGTATTTCAACTAAATCATTTGCATTCATTCCCTTGTTTTCATATCTCATTTTATCATATGCATCTGAAAAACTTTTAATATCATATATATTCTGTTTCATAAAATTCTCACTCCTATTTCTGTATTTTATTATACCACTTTATATTCTATATTTCACTACATTATTTTAAATTTCAGCTTTTTCTTTCTTTTCTTGAAAATTCTTTATACAGCATCACATTATCTTATATATTCTTTTTCTTCATCTGTATTCTGTAACTTACTTTTATCTAACACCCTAAATCACGCTGGTTTTTTATCAATTGTTGATTTCTCAAATCTTTGGAATTTCACCACTACCACTCAGGGCTAGCTACACTCTTTGCGTGTGATGGAACTTTTAAACCACTCTAGCTGAATATAATGGCTTGAGAAATAATAAAACAATAAGACAGAAAATTTTTGCGATGAAAATTCATCAAAATAAATAAGCTAAATGCCCTGCAGTAATATACATTTTAGTTGATAATTATTTGTTACTATGTTAATATAGTACCTATATAAATATTAATTTGGCGGGAAAAATAATTATGGAAAAAAGAATGAATAAAGAAGAATTAGTAAAATTGATTGAAAGTTTAAAATTAGATAAAAATGAATACTGGATTTTATCAAGTGGAGCGTTAGTATTACGTGGTATTTATCCAGATGCAGGTGATTTAGATATTGCAGTAACTGAAAAAGGTTTGAAAGAATTAAAAGGTAATTATAATTTGAAGAAAAAAGAAAATGGTTGGTATATTGTTAATGATAAAATTGAATGTGTTCTTGATACAAAAGAAGCTTAGAAAATAGAAAAATATGGAGAGTATAATTTACAGAGTATTGAAAAGTATTATGAATTTTTAAAAGGGAGCACTAGAGAAAAGGATAAAGCAAGAATACCATTAATTGAAGAATATATGAAAAACAGATAATACAAAAGAACACAATTTTTCTATTAAATTAAAGTATAATATAAAATATAAAAACTGAGAGGAGAAGTTATTTAAGATGGAGGATACTATTATTTATTTAATTAGACATGCTGAAACTGTTGTTGAAAATGGAATTAGAAATACAAGTGAAGATTCTCAAATGATTAATGAAAAAGAAATATTATCTGTACAAGGAGAAGAACAATCTAAAAAATTAAGCGAGAATATTGAACTTAATAATCTTGACACTATTTGGTCAAGTAGCTATACTAGAGCAAAAGCAACTGCAAAATATATTGCTAATACTAATAATTTACCACTTAATTTAGATAGTAACTTAAATGAAAGAAAATTAGGAAATTTAACAGAATTGGGTGAATTTATGAAAGATAAAAAAACAAGAGATCCTTCACAAGAACAATTATTAGATAGAGAATTTAAAACTTCTGATGGAGAAAGTGCTGAAGAAACAAGACGAAGAATGAATAAATTCTTTGATAAAATTCTTAAAGAATATGAAGGAAAAAGAATTGCAGTTATAAGTCATCGGAGGTTCCATAAAATTTTTCTTACTAAATTGGTGCGAAGTAAATGAAAATGTTAAATTAGTATATGATAAAAAAACAGTTTTAGATATAAAATCACCTTGTCTAATAAAATTGGTTTTTAGAAAAAATGAATTAATTAAATTAGAACAAATAGACTAATAATATTATTAAGGATAAGAAAAAATCCTGATAATGCCACATATGGAAAAGGGAGAATAATATGAAAATAGGTATAATATCAGACATACATGGAAATATTGATGCTTTAAATAGTGTTTTAAAAATGCTTGAAAAAGAAGAAGTAGATAAAATAATTTGTTTAGGGGATTTTATTGGTCGGAGCAGGAAAATCTGAAGAAGTAATACAAAGAATCTTACAAATAAAGGAAAAGTGTATATATGTAAGAGGAAATCGAGAAAAATATATAATAGAAGGAATGCCAACAATAGTACATGATGAAAAAGTAAAAGTTAGTCAAGAACAATTAGATAGAAATGAATGGATAAAAAGCCAATTGAGTAATATTTCAAAAAAATTTATATAGTTCATTATCCATTAGATAATGAAATGAATTTTAAAAGACACATAAAAATTGCTAATTTACAAGAAAATGAAGAAATGTTTCAAGATGTAAATTCAGATATTTATTTATATGGGCATACTCATGTTGCAATTTACAATAAAAGCACTGAAAAGTGCTACATTAATCCTGGAGCTTTAGGTTGCCCTGGGAAGACAGATGAAGCACCATATGGAATATTGGAAATCGATAAAAGTAAAGTTGTGTATAGGCAATTAAAAGTTCACTATGATGTTCAAAAAGTAATAAAAGATATAAAAACGCTATCATTTCCAGGATATAAACATGTTTTAAAAATATTCTATGGGACTAATTAACAAACTGTATGATTTAATCTTAAAGTGCAACCTATAAGATTAAATCATTTCTTTTTATAGATTTTTACCTAATTTTTAAAGATTTCTTTTTATCAATTTTAGTTAATTCCTGAACCCTATATTCTTTTTTACTTTCTTTCTCATATTCTTCCCTAATTACATAATATCTATTTATAATCCTATCACAAGCATTTCTTTGTGCATGAATAATATCAATATTTTCAGTAAGTTCATTAATTTCTTTTTTAATTATATTTTTATCATTATCATTTGTAGCTTTATGATATTTTCTCCATAAATCTTCCCTTTTCCCTTTCAAGTTAGGTAATTTACATTCTAAATCTAATTTATAATTTTCTACTTCTTTAATAGACTCAAATTTGTGCCTAACTAGAAAATTTATTTCTTCAAATATCATATTATTTTTTCTCTTTTGCTTATAATACTCTGGTGTCATTTCTCTATATTCATTTTTAGCAGGTAATATTTTAAAAGCATATAAATAATGCAAATATAATCTATATAGTGAGCTTGTTTGCAATAAAAATTTATTTATTTTTGGTCCAGTATATAGTTTTCTATAATATTTCTTTTTAAAATTTGCAACTGGTGGTAATTCTTCTTTTGAATATCTATAAATTCTTTCTTTAATTCCTTGAACTGAATATTTATCTCCAAAAGCCCTATCAACTCTTACATTTCTTGAAAAATAAGGTGTTTTCATTGTAAGATATTTGCCACCATCTTTAATATTTTCATAGCCTTTTGCTTTTAGAATTAATTTAAAGTCAGAATACTTTTTAACAGAATTTATTGTTTCATCCATATCAATTATTATCTTTTGCATATTTTTATCTCTACGATTAAAATAATCAATATTCTTTTGTCTAAATTCTTTTTCTTTATCAGCTTTAGGAGTATTTACAATAGATAGCCCATAATTTAAACATAATCTGTCAGAAGCTTCTTTCATAAATGCAATTTCTGCATTAGAATTATGATATTTATTTCCATCTACAAAAGAAACAGAATTTATAATTATGTGATTATGGACATTTTGCTTATTTATATGAGTACAAATAACAACTTGATATTTATCTCCCCATAGTTCTTCAGCAAGTTCTTTTCCAATTTGATTCGCTTTTTCTGGTGGTACTTCATATCCTTTAAATGATTGTATTATATGATAGCCTAATGTTTTGTCTTCTTTATGAAAGAATTTTTTTGTAAGTGCCATTTCTTCATAAGCAGCATCCACATTACAATTAATACCTGATACTAAAATTCCATGTTCTGTTTTTTCTCCATTTTTACCATAATCGATAACTGATTGTAAATTACTTTTAATTGTTTTAATTTTTATGACCGCCATTAAAATCACCTCCTATTCTCTTGAATATATTTTCTTTTGGAATTCTAAAATAAATTGATTAATTGTGTTCTTTAGATATTCTAATTCTTCTGTTTGAGCATATCCTCTTATATTAACTCTCACTGCTATTTGATTTATATTATTTGCTATGCCAGAAATTTGTTTTGTAAATTCTCTTATTTGTTCTGTAGGTTGTTCTTTTATTTTATAACCTTTAATACAACTTCTTAAAAATTCAGATTCATTCAATCCTGCTTTTTTAGATTTTGTTTTTAATAAATTTTCTTCTCCTTGGTTTATCCAAATTTGTTTTTTGATTGTTCTTTCTCTCATAATTTTATTTGCTCCTTTCAAAATTTTTTATGGGGTTTGGGGAAAGAATTTCCCCATCAATTCATTTTTTCAAAAAATGACAAGCTGTATTTATATGGGAGTTTAAATGCGTCGCTTGCTTTAAATATTTCATTTGCTGATATGTGCCAATTTTTAACCCCATTTTAAAAAAAACTGGTACAAAAAAAGAAGAAATCTCATTTGAAATCTCTTCTAAAAAGTATTTTTATTGCTACTAAATGTGATTTATTTTTCTTTGATAACGCCGGTATCTTTTAAATAAAAATACATTTCTTTACCACCTAAAAGGAATATTTCCTTTTCCTCAAAATCGCAAATTTCCATATAAATTTTAGCTAGTTTTTGTAACATTTTACATTCAGTTTCATTTAATATCATTTCTCTATCTTCTAGTATAAATTGTAAATTTGGATATTTATTCATAATATCATTGAATTTTTCTCTCAAATTTTTATAATCTTCATTTCTATTTATTAAATCTGCTTTTCTTTCTTCAATAGCTTCATTTAAATACATTTCATATAATCTTACTTCATCCATTTCTGTACCTCCTATACATAAATTAATTCGCTTAATACAATTTCTTCAGCGCGATTTTTAATTGAATTCATCCTGCAAACCCATTCCATTTGATTTTTTATTTTTAATTCTTCAATTACACTTTCTTCTTTTACTAACTGAGATATAATTGTTTTTATTCTGTCTTCACAAGCAATATCTATCTCGTGTAAATATCTATTTAATTTGCCATCCGTAAATAAAATGATATATTCAACTTTTTTATGTTTTTTTAAATAATCCAATTTCATTCTGCCATATTTTCCAATTATATAATTTGTTTCTTCTGGTGCTAATACTAAATTAGGCAAATAATAATCGCCTTGTTTTATATATTCAATTCCTGTTTTTTCATCTACAAATCTGTCTTTTATTTTAACATTTTCCATTTTCAAATCCTCTTTAACCATTATTTTCTATCAAATCGTTTAAATTGGTGATTCCGTTTGATTTTTTATAATCTTCAACACTATCATTGGGTGAATTATAATTAGCATATAGCTTGTCTAAATATCCAGGTGGATAAACTCTGCCTTGATAAGTATTCTTTTTTCCTTGATAGCCTTTATAGTTATTATTTATATATTTATTATTATTGCTATTAAGGACTGTCGATTTTCTACACTCAGGAGTGTTGATTTCATGCACTCCTGACTGCTGATTTCCGACACTCCTTAATTTATCTATTTTTTCACTTTCTATCATTCCTATGGTTTTGCCTAAATAAATAATATTTGGCATATTTTTGCCTTGCTTTTTCTCTTTTATAAGATTACATTCTTTTAATTGAAATATTGCACTATCAAGTGCAGCACGTTTTATATGCATTTTTTCTTGTATTTCTTCTCTCTTAAAAATTACATACATATCTCCTTTTGCATCATAGAATTGTATTTTTTTGTTACTTTCTATTTGTTTGAATGATAATTCCAACCTATCGGTCAAAATAGAATATAGTAACATAGCATTAGGTGATAGAACTTTATATTCTTCTCTATTTAATAATTCTCTTGGAAATTGTATAAAACTTTCATAAGAAAGCTTGTCTGTTTTCTTAAATGGGGTGAATTCATACATTATAGACCTCCTTTCATCTAACTTAAATCTAAATTTTTCTAGAAAAGTTCTAGAAAATAATCTTAAAACACTTGATATGACTGGATTTTATTCTTCGATAAGTTTTATTTTTGAATTTTTTTATTTAGATTTCTGTTCTAGAAAATTTTTCTAGAACAAAATTTGATGATGTAGAAGGATTTTAAAAGACTTAAGACAGAAAAAATACGTTATCTCAATCTCTTGAAATAACGTATTTTATGCACTTTTGATATAATTTTCGTCCTTTTGTAGTTTCCTACAAAATTTCAATTTTATGGTCGAGGTGACAGGGATCGAACCTGCGACCTCATGGTCCCAAACCACGCGCGCTACCAACTGCGCTACACCTCGAAATTAAACAAAATTGCTCAACGCTCATATATAATAACACATTTTAAAACCATTTGCAAGAACTTTTATAAAAAAAATCAAAAATATCCCAAAAAATTATTATAAATCACAATTTTAATAATTCTGATAAAAAAATCTGAACAAACCATTTCCGTAATGTGAAATCTTTGTGAAAAACTTTACAAGCCAAAAACAAAATGATATTATAAGAACAATAAAACAAAGACCCCAAAGGTCGTACACAAAATAATAATGTAAGGAGGAATTTCTCGTGATTGAAGTAAAAAACATCACAAAAAAATACGGAAGCTTCACTGCCGTAGATAATATCAGCTTCAAAATAGAAGAAGGTGAAATAATAGGACTACTTGGCCCAAACGGAGCAGGAAAAAGTACAACAATGAACATGATAACAGGGTACATTGAGCCAACAGAAGGAGAAATAAAAGTAGAAGGGTATGACATATCAAAAAAACCAAAAAAAGCTAAAGCACAAATAGGATATATGCCAGAAGGAGTCCCACTATATTCAGACCTAACAGTAAAAGAATTTGTAACATACATGGCCGAACTAAAAAAAGTAGACAGAAAAACAAGAAAAGAAAAAGTAGAAAAAATAATTGAACAAACAGGCCTAAAAGATGTAGAAAAGAAGCTAACACGTAATTTATCAAGGGGATACAAACAAAGAGTAAGCATGGCAGGAGCACTAGTAGGAGAACCCAAAATCCTTATATTAGATGAACCAACAGTAGGACTAGACCCAAAACAAATAACAGAAATAAGATCGTTAATAAAAGAATTAGGAAAAACACATACAATAATACTAAGCTCACACATTCTATCAGAAGTAAGTCAAATCTGTAACAAAGTAATAATCATAAATAAAGGAAAAATTGTAGCAATAGACACACCAGAAAATCTAGAAAAGAAAGTAGAAAGCAACAATACAACATATGTAACAGTGGAAGACACAGAAAACAAAATAGAAACAATGAAAGAAAAAATACCAGAAATCAAAGATATCAAACTAATAAAAGAAAATGAAGACGGTACAAAAGAATATGTACTAGAATCAGACAAAGATGTAGATTTAAGAAAAATAGTGTTTAATGAATTTGCAAAAGAAAATATAACAATATTCGAAATGAAAAAAGCAGACACAACACTAGAAGACGCATTTATGAAATTGATAGAAGGAGGAGAAAAATAATGTGGGCAGTTATCAAAAAAGAATTTAAATCATATTTTTATACACCAATTGGTTACATATTTATCGGAGTATTTTTAATAGCATTTAGTATATCATTTTACTTTAGTGTAATAAGCTCTGGAAATGTAAACTTTGAATACATTTATTACACTTTACCAACAATATTAGTATTAGCATTTATAATACCATTACTAACAATGAGGTCATTTTCAGAAGAAAGAAAAACAGGAACAGAACAACTATTATTAACATCACCAATTAGTATAACAAAAGTTGTTTTAGGAAAATTTATAGCAGCATTATTAATAGTAATAATTACTGAATTATGTACATTTATGTATTTCGGAATTTTATGCCATTATGGAGTTCCAAAATTAACAACAACATTTGCAACATTACTAGGATTCTTATTATTTGTAATGTCATATATCTCATTTGGTATGTTAACATCAAGTTTAACAGAAAACCAAATAATAGCAGGAATAATCTCAATAGGATTTTTCATAATAACATGGGTTTTACCAGAATTCAATTCAAATTTAGAAAGTTTTTCTTTCATAAATATGTTTTATAAATATACACAAGGACAAATAGACATAGGAAATACAGTTACATTTTTAACATTTACAATTACATGTTTATTATTAACAATAACAGTAATGCAAAGAAGAAAAAGTGTAAAATAAAAAAGAATAAAATTTGGATGTTTGTATAAATACAGTATATTCAAATTTATGACTTTAAGGAAAGGAATGGTAAAAAAAGTGAAAGAAGATAAAAAGACAGAAAAAGTAAATAAAAAAGAGACAGAAAAAATGAGCAAAGAAGAAAAAAAGGCTAAAAAAGCAGTAGAAAAATCAAACAAAAAAGAAAAGAAACAAAAAGCTCAAAAAGAAAAAAAGCCAAATAAATTTATAGAAACAATAAAGAAAAAATGGTTAATAAATGGAACAAAAACATTTATATTAGTAGTAATAATTCTAGCAGTATTTGTTGGAATCAGCGTACTAATGAAAAAACTAAACTTAACACCAATAGACCTAACAGAAGACAAACTATTCACACTAACAAGTGAAAGCAAAGACAAAGTAAAAGATATAGATAAAGACATAAATATCTATTTTGTAGGTTACTCAGATGATGATTCTACACTTGATCTAGCAAAACAATACACAAAAGTAAACAAAAAAATTAAAGTAGAAGCAGTAACACAAGATAGTAGACCAGATTTAGTACAAAAATATGGAATAGAGACATCAAGCGAAGGAATAATAGTAGAATGTGGAGATAACTACAAAGTGCTAGCATCAAGTGACCTATATACACATGATTCAACAACATATGAATCAGTAAATGTAGCAGAAGAAAAGCTAACAGCAGCAATCAGATCAGTATCAGTAGAAGAATTACCAAAAGTATATTTCTTAAGTGGATATAGTTCATTTACACTAACAAGTGGAATGCAATACTTAAATATGTATTTACAAAATGAAGTAAATCAAGTTGAAACATTAGACATATTATCAACAGGAAAAGTACCAGATGATTGTAGTACATTAGTAATAGCATCACCAGAAAAAGACTTTGATGATGTTGCAACAAATGCAATAACAGAATATATAAACAAAGGTGGAAACATCTTGTGGTTAAATGCAGCAATAGCAAAACAACTAAACTTACCAAATGTAAACAAAATATTAGCATTATATGGTGTAAAACCATTTGAAATAGGAATAATAAGAGAAACAGACTCAAGCAAAATGGTATCAAACTCACCAGACTTAATAATGCCAGAAATACAATATGCAGATGCAACAAATAAACTATATGACTCAGAAGGAGTTATATTCATAAATGCAACAAAAATAAATGTTGCAAGTGATGAAGAACTAGAAAGCTTAGATACAACAAAAACAGCATTAGTAAAAACAAGTGAAAAGGCATATTTTAGAACAAACTTTGAAAATCAATCTAACTCAGCACAAGATGGAGAAGAAACAGGAGAATTCCTAGTAGGTGCTCAATTTGACAAAATTGTAACAAAAGCAGATGAAGAAAATAATACAAAAGAAGTAAAATCAAAATTAATAATATATGGAGAAAACTACTTCATATCTGACTATCAACTAACACAATCAACACAAACACCAATGATTGCATATAGACAAAATAAAGACTTAGTTCTAAACTCAATAGCTTACCTAGCAGACAGAGAAGAAGATATTACTGTAAGAAAGAGTACAGGAGCTGTTACTTATACAGCAACAGAACAAGAAAACAAAATAATATTAGCCATAATTACATTTGTACCATTACTAATAATTGTAATAGGAATTATCGTTTGGGCTAATAGAAGAAGAAAAAAATAGGTATAATTAAAAAGCAAGTCCCATAAAATAATATGGGGCTTATTTTTTATGCGAAAATAGTAAAGATGAATCATGAAAGGAACGTAACTTTTATGAATATTTTAAAAGTAGTATTTGTCATAATTGGAACTTTAATAGGAGCGGGATTTGCATCAGGACAAGAAATATATACATTTTTCTTCTCATATGGAATTAAAGGAATACTAGGAATTATAATATCAAGCACAATTATAGGGTTAACAATATACAAAACTTTCAAAATAATAGAAAAAAATAATATTAAAAACTATAAGGAATTTTTAGATTTCTTTATAAAAAATGAAAAAATAAAAGAACTAATAAATTCAATTATAAATATATTTATTTTAGTATCATTTTATGTAATGATAGCAGGATTTGGAGCATATCTAGAACAAGAAATGAATTTAAATAATTTCATTGGAAGCAGTATTTTAGCAATATTGTGCATCATTTTATTTAAAACAAATATAAATGGAATTGTAAAAATAAATGAAATACTAATTCCAATTTTAATATTAGTTGTATTAGTAATACGGAATAGTAAACATCCAAAACATTGATATAAAAGATTTAAACAATTATATAATATCACAAAAAAGTGAGAGTTTAACACAAAATTGGTTTATTACAAGTATTTTATATGCAAGTTATAACTGTGTCTTATTAATAGCAGTTCTAATCTCAATAAAAGAACTTATATCAAACACAAAAAATATAAAATACATTGCAATTATAGTAAGTGCAATTTTAATTATATTACTAACAATAGTATTTCTATTTTTAATAAATGTAGATGTTGATATAAAACAATTACAAATGCCAGCAGTGTATGCAATAAACAATATATGGCCAGGAATAAAAAAAGTATATGGAATTATTATTTTAATTTCTATTTTTACAACTGCAATTTCTTTAGGCATAGGATTTTTGAAAAATGTTGCAAACAATAAAAAAAGTTTTAATACAATTTCAACATTAATGTGTATGAGTGCTATTGTATTTTCTGGATTTGGTTTTTCAAATTTAGTAAATCTATTGTATCCAATATTAGGAATTTTAGGGTTCGTGCAAATAGTGTTAATAATTAGCAAAAAATAAGAAAAGATAATTTAATATAAAATTCAATAGTATAACAAAAGCCATATACTTTTCAATATATGGCTTCTAGTTTTTATATTAGTTAATCATCTTCTAAATTAGTAATTTCAAATAAATCAGAATCAAAAAAATCATTAAAACTTATATTTAGCCCTCTACAAATTCGCATAATTGTAAGAATCGTTAGATTTGTATTAGGTCTACTATTTATATTAGCTAATGTGGACTGAGTAATTCCACAAATTGTACATAATTTATTTATCGTTATATTTCTTTCATCACATAATTGTTTGATTCTAATCTTAACAGCTGAACTTAAAAACATATCATCACCTCACACAAGTATAACAAATA
>ERZ824978.1537-NODE-1537-length-24141-cov-14.868222_pt1 | contig 24141 bp, 20 predicted proteins | sample MGYA00519860_ERZ824978 | MGnify/ENA primary metagenome ERZ824978 (study PRJEB31778, sample SAMEA3449184) | human gut metagenome | biome: human gut; feature: human-associated habitat; material: faeces | place: United Kingdom | collected 2010/2012 ... | reverse complement strand
CGTGGAGGTCAACGTGCTGCAGGGCGAGCGTGAGATGGCCGCCGCCAACAAGAGCCTGGGCCGCTTCCACCTGGACGGCATTGCCCCGGCCCGCCGCGGTGTGCCCCAGATCGAGGTCACGTTCGACATCGATGCCAACGGAATCGTGAACGTCAGCGCCAAGGACCTGGGAACCGGCAACGCCCAGCACATCACCATCACCTCCTCCTCCAACATGAGCAAGGAGGATATTGAGAAGGCCGTCAAGGAGGCCGAGCAGTACGCCGCCGAGGACGCCAAGATCAAGGAGAAGGTGGAGGTCCGCAACCAGGCCGACCAGATGGTCTATCAGGCCGAGAAGACCCTGAACGAGGTGGGCGACAAGGTGCCCGAGAGCGAGAAGGAGCCTATCCGCGCCGGTGTCGAGAAGCTGAAGGAGACGCTGAAGGGCGAGGACACCGACGCCATCAAGGCGGCCACCGAGGAGCTGACCCAGCTGTTCTACAAGATGAGCGAGAAGCTGTACCAGCAGCAGGCGCCTCAGGGTGACCCCAACATGGGCGGTCAGCAGCCCGGCGGCGACCCCAACGGCGGTCAGCAGTACTACGACGCCGACTATAAGGTAGTCGACGATGATGACCAGAACAACAAGTAAGGCAAATATATCCCGCAATAAGGGGCAGGAAGTACCTGTCCCTTGTTGTGGCGTTTAGGAAAAGCGCGCCTTTTGCGCCCTGCCATCGTCAGACCTCCTCGACGTACACGCGGTACGCCGTCGTCGGTCTGCCATCGGCAGGACGCAAAATCCATCGCTTTGCCGATGGAGTCGGCTCCGCAGGCAACCAGACTGGCAATAGGAGATTTATCCCATGGCACAGGAAAAACGAGATTATTATGAGGTCCTCGGCGTCAGCAAGGGCGCATCGGAGGACGAGATCAAAAGAGCATATAAAAAGCTGGCCCGAAAGTACCACCCGGACATGAACCCCGGTGACAAGGAGGCCGAGGAGAAGTTCAAGGAGGTCAACGAGGCCAACGAGGTGCTGTCCGACCCGGAGAAAAAGGCCCGGTACGACCAGTTCGGCTTCGCGGGCGTGGATCCCAGCTACGGCGCGGGCGCAGGCGGCGGCGCGTATGGCGGTGCGGGCGGCTTCGACTTCGGCGATCTGGGCGATATCTTCGGCAGCTTTTTCGGCGGCGGCTTTGGCGGCCAACAGCGCCGTAACCCCAACGCGCCCCAGCGGGGCGAGAGCATCCGCGCCAGCGTGTCCGTGACGTTCAAGGAGGCGGCCTTCGGCTGCGAGAAGGACGTGACCGTGGAGCGCAGCGAGCAGTGCGCTACCTGCAAGGGCAGCGGCTGCCAGCCGGGGACCACGCCGGAGATCTGCCCCGATTGCCGCGGCAGCGGACAGGTGCAGGTGCAGCAGCGGACGCCTATGGGCGTGTTTGCCACCAGCCGTCCCTGCCAGAAGTGTCACGGCACCGGCCGCATTATCCATCAGCCCTGTACCGACTGCGGCGGACAGGGTCGGGTGCGGAAACGCAAGACCATCAAGGTCAACATCCCCGCCGGCATCGACCACGGCCAGACCATCTCTCTGCGGGGCCAGGGCAATGCCGGAAAAAACGGCGGCAGCGCCGGCGACCTGCTGATCACCGTCATGGTGCAGCCGGACGAGACATTCCGCCGGGAGGGCGTGGACGTGTTCTGCGACGCGCCCATCACCTTCGCCCAGGCGGTGCTGGGCGCCACGCTGGAGATCCCCACCATTGACGGCAAGGTGAAATACGACCTGCCGGAGGGCACCCAGACGGGCACGGTGTTCCGGCTGCGGGGCAAGGGTATCCCGGTGCTGAACGGCAGAGGCCGCGGCGACCAGTATGTCACCGTGAACGTAGAGACGCCGCGAAATCTGACGAAGGAGCAGAAGGAGGCCCTGCGGAGCTTCAGCGATATGCTGGGCGAGAGCAACTACGAAAAGCGCAAGAGCTTCTTTAAGAAGAAATGAGCAGGTGAAGGATGTATCTGGCGGACTATCATACCCACTCGGCCACGTCGCCGGACGGACAGCTGACGGTCAGTGAGCTGGCGGAAGCGGCGGTGCGGGCTGGGCTGGACGAGATCTGCGTGACGGACCATGTGGACACGGTGCTGTGGGGCGACCACCGGCCCCGGGAGCATTTCGACTGGTCGCGGCTGCTGCGGGAGCTGCCGGAGGCGCGGGAGACATACACCGGGCGGCTGGCCATCCGGCTGGGGGCGGAGCTGGGCGAGGCGCCCATGGGCTTTGACCGGGCGGAGAAACTGCTGGGCGAGGCGCCAAAGCTGGACTTTGTTATAGGCTCCGTGCATATGGCAGGCGAAAAATTCAAACATTTTGACCTGTATTACATTGAAAAAAACAGCGAAACGTATTATCATAGGGTCATAGACAGCTACTTGGAGGACGTACTGCGTCTGGCGCGGTGGGGTAGGTTCAGTGTGCTGGGCCACCTGACGCTGCCGCTGCGGTACATGAATGAAAATCTGGGCGAGCAGATGACCTTCGATGGGCATTACGACCAGTGCCGGGAGATTTTCCGGGCACTGATCGAAAGCGGGTGCGGCATCGAGTGCAACACCAACCGGGGCAACGTGCCCCTGCCGGACGCGCCGCTGTTGAAGCTGTACCGGGAGACGGGCGGCGAGATCATCACCATCGGCTCGGACGCGCACTCCGCCGAATATGTAGGCTGCTGCGTCCGGGAAACGCAGGCGCTGCTGCGGACGTGCGGGTTCCGGTATTTCTGCACGTTTGAGGGCGGAAAGCCCACGTTCCGGAAGCTGTAAAAACACAAAGGAGACGACCACTATGAAAATTGCCATCGCCTGTGACCACGGCGGCTACCTGCTGAAGCAGGACATCCTCATCTGGCTGGAGGAGAACGACATCGACTACGAGGATTTCGGGTGCTACTCCACCGAGAGCGTGGACTATCCCGTATTCGCTGAAAGGGCCGCCCGGGCGGTGGCTGCCGGGGAATGCGACAAGGGCATCGTGATCTGCACCACGGGTATCGGCGTTTCCATCGCCGCCAACAAGGTGAAGGGCATACGCTGCGCGCTGTGCACCGACTCTCTCCAGGCGGAGATGACGCGGCGGCACAACGACGCCAACATGATGGCGCTGGGTGCCGGCATCACCGGCGGCAATCTGGCCAAGCGGATGGTGGAGATTTTCCTGCACACGGAGTTTGAAGGTGGACGTCACGCCCGGCGTGTGGCGCTGCTGGATGCGATACAGTAAACAGGAAAACGTATTTGTGAGGTAAACGCCTATGGCAACAAAGGGATACAACAGCTACCGTGGCCGAATGTCCGGCGGAAAGATCGTGCTGATCGTGGTGCTGGCGCTGGTGCTGGTGGGCGCGGTGGCCTATCTGGTATTGCAGAACTATGTGGTGTACGATGAGGCGGGCAACGCCACCATCGACCTTCCTTTTTTCCACAGGAAGGACGACCGTGATGACAAAACGGATGACAGCACCGTCGACGGCACCGGAGACCGGGATGACATCGTGGACACGGTGGTGCCGGAGCATCCCCATGTGAAGGTGGCGGCGCTGCACGGCACGCGGCTGCCGGACGACTGCCTGTGGTGGGGCGCGGACTACATCATGAACACGCTGGCACCGGAGGACCTGGTGCTGGCGGTAAAGCGTACCACCGGCGGCATCACCTACGCCACGGACGTGGAGACGCCGCAGGGCGTGGTGGTGGAGACGGGACGGCCCATCGAATGTCTGCGTACACTACTGAGCAGCGGACGGTACACCGTGGGGCACATCGTGTGCTTCCGGGACAGCGCCTACGCCCGGAGCGTGCCGGAAACGGCGCTGGTCCGGGAGGACGGGCAGCTGTGGTACGACGCGGAGGGGCAGGCCTGGCTGGACCCCACCGACCCGCAGGTGCTGCAATACATCACCGCGCTGGTGAAGGAGTGCGGCGAGCTGGGCTTTAAGGAGGTCCTGCTGGACCAGTTCTGCTACCCGGCGGATACGACGGGCGTTGCCAACACGGCGGCGGACCCGGCGCAGGTGCTGGCCGACTTTGCCGAAAATCTGCGGTCGGCACTGCCGGAGGGCACAGCCCTGTCGGTGGTAGTGCGAAGCACGGACAGTCTGTCCGTGGAGCAGATGGCGGAGCTGTTCGACCGGCTGTATGTGCCGGCGAAGGGCGACCTTGCCGCCGTAAAGGCCGCACTGCCGGAGGGCTATGACCCGGAGACGCGGGTGGTGGTCATGACGGCAGAGGCGCCGCAAAGCGGAAGCTATGTGATCGTAAGCTGAACAAAAAAAGAAGCACCCGGGCGGGTGCTTCTTTTTTTTGCCTGATTTATTCCTGAGGCGGTGTGCTGTCGGCCGGGGCACTGTCCTTGGGGGCGGAGCAGTGGGGGCAGACACCGTTCTCCAGCTTGGCACCGCACTGGCCGCAGAAATTGGCGGGCTGGCTCTGTGCCGCCTGTGCCGCAGCTTGTGCCGCCTGTGCCGCTTCACGGCGCTGGCGGAGAGCCTCCTTCATCTCCTGCATATTCGGGGCGGCAAACACGTCGCCGCTGCCGTTGCCGGTCTGATCGGCCAGCTTGTGGTTGATGGAGATGACGTTCTTCAGCAGCAGGATGGCCATCATCATCAATTCATAGCTGAGGCGGATCGCAATGGGCCCCAGGATGATGATCAGCAGACCATAGCCGCCCATCCAGATGCGGTCGCCGGTCCAGTAGTTGTACTCGGTGCGGAAGAGCATGAGCACGCCGAAGATAATAACGGCGGCGGTGTTGAAGATGTACAGGGCCTGAAGGATCTTTTCCACCATCAGGTACTTGAAGTTGCAGGTATCGTGGAGGAACTTGCCAAAGGCGCCCAGTTTCTCCCACCGCTTCTCCGGGACCACATAGATGAAGGCCAGGACAGTGGCGACAAGGGCCAGGACACCGGCGATAATGAGCATGGTGGTAGGCAGCATAATTCTCTCTCCTTTTTATATGTGATATCCTCAATATAACGGAAAAGCGGGCCACTGTCAAGGCAAAAACGTCCCGCGGCGAGAGCCGCGGGACGTTTCGTTTTCTCTGTTGTATCAGTTGTTGTCCTCGGGACGGGGCCGGCGGTACTCCTGGGCCTTCTCCTCGCCCTTCAGGACGCGCAGGGCACCCTGGGCCAGGGCCAGCAGCTCATCCTCGCCGGGATAGACGGTGATGGGAGCGATCCAGCCGACCATCTCGGAGATGGCGTCCACGGTCTCCTTGCCGTAGGCGATGCCGCCGGTGAGGATGATCTGGTCCACCTTGCCGTGCATGACGGCGGCCATGGCGCCGATCTCCTTGCCGATCTGGTAGTGGAAGGCATCCACCACGCCGGCGATCTTCTTATCGTGCTCGGCCTGCGCCAGCAGATAGCGCATATCGTTGGAGCCGGTGTAGGCCACCAGACCGCCGCGGCCGGAGAGCATGCGGTGCATCTCCCCCTCGGTGTACTTGCCGGAGAAGCACTGCTTCACCAGCTGACCGGTGGGCAGGCTGCCGGAGCGCTCGGGAGAGAAGGGACCCTCGCCGTCCAGCGCGTTCTGGGTGTCCACCACGCTGCCCTCCATGTGAGCGCCGATGGAAACGCCGCCGCCCATGTGGCAGACGATGAGGTTCAGGTCCTCATACTTCTTGCCCTGCTCCTTGGCGAAGCGCTTGGCCACGGCCTTCTGGTTCAGAGCGTGGAAAATGCTGACGCGCTGGAACAGGGGGTGGCCGGCATAGCGGGCCACGTCTGTCATTTCATCGATGACCACAGGGTCGACGATGTAGGAGGGGATGCCCAGCTCGTCGCCGATCTCGCGGGCGATCAGGCCGCCCAGATTGGAGGCGTGCTGTCCCTGCACGCCGATGGTGCAGTCCTTGACCATGTTGTCGTTGACAGCGTATGTACCGCCGCGAATGGGGCGCAGCAGACCGCCGCGGCCGGAGACGGCGGAGAGGGTGCGGGCGTCGAAGCCCTGCTCGCGCAGCGCCTTCATTACCAGATCGCGGCGCCAGTCCTTCTGGGCGGGGATAGTGTTGAACTGGGCGATCTCCTCCGCACTGTGGCGCAGGGTCTTGTCGAAGAGAAGCTGCTCATCCTCATAGACACCGATCTTGGTGGAGGTGGAGCCGGGATTGACTACAAGAATTCTGTAAGACACGTTTGTTTTCCTCCTATGCTCTTTTGTTCCGCGGCACAGCGGGTAAAATCAACATTCCTTATTATACAGAATATGATGCCGTCTGTAAATGGGTTTTTACGCAAAAATGCGGTATTTTACATACGGGGCTGATTGACAAAGCGCATAGTGTGGGCTAAAATGATATATGTGAGTTTATACCGTTCTTCCATTCGGAACGGGGAAAAGGAGAACTATCCTATGGAGAAGAAGACGTTTTATATCACCACGCCCATCTACTACCCCTCGGACAAGCTGCACATCGGCCACAGCTACTGCACCGTGGCTACCGACGCCATCGCGCGTTACAAGCGTTTGCAGGGCTATGACGTCATGTTCCTGACCGGCACCGACGAGCACGGCCAGAAGATCGAGACGAAGGCCAAGGAGGCCGGCATGACGCCCCAGGCGTTCGTGGATCACATCGTGGAGGGCGAGAAGGGCATTCTGGACCTGTGGAAGCTGATGAACATCAGCAACGACCGGTTTATCCGCACCACCGACGACTATCACTGCGCCGCCGTGCAAAAGATCTTCAAGACTATGTACGAAAAGGGCGACATCTATAAGGGCACCTACAAGGGCAAGTACTGCACCCCCTGCGAGAGCTTCTGGACCGAGAGCCAGCTGGTGGACGGCAAGTGCCCCGACTGCGGCCGCGAGGTGAAGGACGCGGAGGAGGAGGCCTATTTCTTCCGGCTGAGCAAGTACGCCGACCGGATACAGCATCTGCTGGAGGATACGGACTTCCTGCAGCCCCGCACCCGCGTAAACGAGATGGTCAACAACTTCATCAAGCCCGGCCTGGAGGACCTGTGCGTCAGCCGCACCAGCTTCTCCTGGGGCATTCCTGTGGACTTTGACCCGGGCCATGTGGTATACGTCTGGGTGGACGCTCTGTTCAACTACACCACCGCCCTGGGCTTTATGAACGACCGGTATCACGACTACGACAAGTATTGGCCCGCCGACGTCCACTTTGTGGGCAAGGAGATCGTCCGGTTCCACTCCATTATCTGGCCCGCCATGCTCATGAGCATGGAAATGCCCCTGCCCAAGCACGTTTACGGCCACGGCTGGCTGGTGATGGACGGCGGCAAGATGTCCAAGTCCAAGGGCAACGTGGTGGACCCCTATGTGCTGGCGGAGAAGTTCGGCGTGGACGCTCTGCGCTTCTTCCTGCTGCGGACCTTCCCCTTCGGCTCCGACGGCAACTTCTCCAACGAGCTGCTGATCCAGACCATCAACATGGACCTGGCCAACGACCTGGGCAACCTGGTCAGCCGCACCACCGCCATGGTGGAGAAATACTTCGGCGGCACCCTGCCCACCGAGCGGGAAAACAGCGACGCCGACGACGATCTGAAGCAGATGGCCTCCACCCTGCGGGACCGCTATGAGACGGAGATGGAGCACTTCCAGTTCCAGAACGCCCTGGAGCAGGTGTTCAAGACCATCCAGCGGGCCAACAAGTATATCGACGAGAACGCCCCCTGGACCCTGGCCAAGGACCCCGCCAACCGGGCCCGCCTGGCCACGGTTATGTATAACCTGCTGGAAACCATCCGCATCTGCGCCGTGCTGCTGACCCCCTTCATCCCTGACAGCGCGGAGAAGATCTTTGACCAGATCGGAGCCTGCCCGTGCTGCCGCACCTGGGAAAAGGCCAACGTGTGGGGCAGCCTGCGCCCGGACGTCACCGTCCGCAAGGGCGAGGCTCTGTTCCCCCGCATCGACGCTGAAAAGGCCCTGGCTGAGCTCAACGCCATCCAGGAGGCCCAGCGCAAGGCAGCCCTGCCCGCCCTGGAGCTGGAGCCCTATACCCAGGAGCAGGTGGACTTTGACACCTTCTGCCGGTCCGATTTCCGGGCCGTGAAGATCAAGAACTGCGAGGCCGTGAAGAAGAGCGACAAGCTGCTGAAGTTCACCCTGGACGACGGCAGCGGCACGGACCGCACCATCGTATCCGGCATCCGGCACTATTACCAGCCGGAGCAGCTCATCGGCAAAACTGCCGTGGCCATCCTGAACCTGCCCCCCCGGAAGATGATGGGCATCCCCTCCTGCGGCATGCTGATCTCTGCCGTCCATAAGGAAAAGGGCGAGGAAAAGCTGCACCTGCTGCTGCTGGACGACGCCATTCCCGCCGGCGCAAAGCTCTGCTGACATTGCTCATAAAAAAATTCCCGGTGCACCGCACCGGGAATTTTTTGCGCTTTCAAGGGGATCCGGGGAAATCAATACACCCGGGCAGGCTCCTCGCCGTTAAGCACGCGCAGAGCGCCCTGGGCCAGAGCCAGCAGCTCGTCCTCGCCGGGATACACGGTGATGGGGGCGATCCAGCCCACCATATCGGTGATGGCGTCCACAGTCTCCTTGCCGTAGGCAATGCCGCCGGTGAGGATGATCTGGTCCACCTGGCCCTTCATGACCACGGCCATGGCGCCGATCTCCTTGCTGATCTGATAGTGGAAGGCGTCCACAGCGCCGGCGATCTCCTTGTCGCCGTTGTGGGCGGCCTTCAGCAGGTCGCGCATATCGTTGGAGCCGGTATAGGCCACCAAGCCGCCGTGACCGGCCAGCATCTTGCGGACCTCACCGGCGGTGTACTTGCCGCTGAAGCACAAGCTCACCAGCTGACCGGTGGGCAGGCTGCCGGACCGCTCAGGGGAGAAGGGGCCGTCGCCGTCCAGGGCGTTCTGGGTATCCACCACGCTGCCGTGGACGTGGGCGCCGATGGAGCAGCCGCCGCCCATGTGGCAGACGATAAGGTTCAGGTCCTCATACTTCCTGCCGTGCTCCTTGGCATAGCGCTTGGCAACGGCCTTCTGGTTCAGAGCGTGGAAGATGCTGGTGCGATGGAACAGGGGATGGCCGGCATAGCGGGCCACGTCGGACAGCTCGTCCACCACCACGGGGTCCACAATGTAAGAGGGGATGCCCAGCTGGTCGCCGATCTCCCGGGCCAGCAGACCGCCCAGGTTGGAGGCATGCTGCCCCTGAACGCCCACGGTGCAGTCGCGGACCAGCCGGTCGCTGACGGCGTAGGTGCCGCCGCGGATGGGGGCCAGCAGACCGCCCCGGCCGGAAACGGCGGACAGGGTCGTAACGTCGAAGCCCTGGTCATCCAGGGCCTGCATCACCAGCTTGCGCCGCCAGTCCTTCTGGGCGGGGATGGAATCAAATTTGTCGATCTCCTCGGCGCTGTGACGCAGCGTCTTGTCAAAAAGCAGGGTTTCGTCCTCATAGACGCCGATCTTGGTGGACGTGGAGCCCGGGTTGATGACCAAAATTCTGTAAGACATGGGAATCTCCTCCTGTTGCATTGAATTGTTCCGAAAAAACAGCCGGATAACGACTTTATTGTATTATACAACAGTCGGTCAACCCATGTAAACTGTTTTTTCTCCTAAAACGAAACTTTTCCGGGAAAATGTTCAATTTTTACCGGGCGTTATTCCGCCGCAGGCCCGGGGATATCCCCCACGCCGTCCAGCACCAGCCGGGGGCGGTAGGGGAATTTGGCAATGTCCTCCCGCCGGGTAACGCCGGAGAGCACCAGCACCGTGTCCAGGCCGGTCTCGATACCGGCCACCATATCCGTGTCCATCCGGTCGCCGATCATCACCGCGTCCTCGGAGTGGACCCCCAGAATGCGCAGCCCCGTGCGCATCATCAGGGGGTTGGGCTTGCCCACGAAGTAGGCGTTCTGGCCGGTGGCCATTTCGATGGGGGCGATCATGGCCCGGCAGGCGGGAATGATGCCGTCCTCCGAGGGGCCGGTCAGGTCACTGTTGGTGCCGATGAGCTTGGCGCCCTTCAGCACCAGCCGCACCGCCCGCAGAATGTTTTCGTAGTTATAGCTGTTGCCCTCGCCGATGATGACGTAATCCGGGTCCACGTCGTTCATGGTGATGCCCTCGTCGTGGAGGGCCATGATCAGCCCCGCCCCGCCGATGACATAGGCGCTGCACCCGGGGGCCTGACTGCTGACGAACCGTGCCGTGGCCAGGGCGCTGGTATAGAAGCGGCTCTCGTCCACGTCCAGCCCCATGCGGCGCAGCTTCTGCTGCAGCTCCTTGGGGCTGCGCTCGGAGGAGTTGGTCAGAAACAGGAAGTTCTTCTCCTCCCGGTAAAGCCAGTCCACAAATTCCTTCACCCCCGGCAGCAGCCGGTTGCCGTGATAGATCACGCCGTCCATGTCGCAGATAAAGCCTTTTTTCTTTCGCAGCTGGTCCATAAGGTCCCTCCTATAGGATAAAATTTACCGATTTCCGCAGTTTTTCCGCCAGATCAGCGCCAGCCCCCGCAGCAGCAGACTGTCGTCGTGCAGGATCCTCCGGCGGCAGTAGGGGGTAATGATCCCGGACAGGCCCCCGGTGGCCACGGCAGTACAGGGCTGCCCCAGCTCCTCCTCCATGCGCTCCAGCAGGCCGTCGGCCATGGCGGCGGCGCCGTAAATGGCCCCGGCCTGAAGGCTGTCCTCCGTAACGGAGCAGATGACCTTTCCCGGCGGCTCCAGGGCAATGTCCGGCAGCTGGGCCGTGCCAGAGAACAGGGCGTGCAGGCTCAGCTTCACCCCGGCCAGAATCACGCCGCCCCGATAGCGGCGCTGCCGGTCCACCACCGTCACGGTGGTGGCGGTGCCGAAGTCGAACACCACCACCGGCAGAGGATATTCCGCCGCTGCCGCGGCGTCCGCCGCCAGCAGGTCTACCCCCAGGGCCTCCGGCTCCTCAATGGCGATCTCCAGCCCCGCCGGGGTAGTGGGACCCACCACCAGGGCCTCCAGCCCCGTAACGCTTCGGATGGCCCGGGCCGTTTCCTCCGTCAGCCGGGGCACCACCGAGCCGATGACGGCCCCCTCCGGGGCGTCATGGCCCGCCAGCACCTGCCTCACGGCGTCCTCGTGGGCCGCAAGGGGCAGCATCTCTCCCGAGGGGATGCGGCGCTGGGATACCACCCGGTCCCCGTGGTCCAGCAGGGCAAGAACAATGTTGGTGTTTCCGATATCGGCGGTCAGCAGCATAAAATTTCCTCACTTATACAGCGTTTTTAGCTTGGCCGGAAAGTTTGCGCTTTCCGGCCAAGCTGTGGTTATTTCAGGGCTTTTTCTTGGGAATGGTCACGGTAATGGTGGTGCCCTTGCCGGGCTGGCTCTCCAGGTCCAGGGTGCCGTGGTGATAGGCCACGGCATGCTTCACGATAGACAGGCCCAGGCCTGTGCCGCCGGAGGCTTTGGAGTGGCTCTTATCCACCCGGTAAAACCGCTCAAACACCCGGCTCTGGTGCTCCGGCGCAATGCCGATGCCGGTATCCGCCACGGAAATGGCGGCGCTGTCTCCCCGGTCGGTGACGGTGACCCGGACGCTGCCGCCGGGGACGTTATACTGAATGGCATTGTCGCAGAGGTTATACACCGTCTCATACAGCAGACGGCGCACGCCCTCCACCGGGATCTCCGGGCCCTCCACGGTGATGGCCGTCCCGCTTTTTTCCGATTTGTCCCGCAGATCGGCGGCGATATCCCGGCACAGCGCCGAGACGTCCACGCGCTCCCAGGGCAGGGGGTCTCCCTCATCCAGCTGGGACAGGCGGATGATGTCGCCGATCAGGGCCACCAGCCGCTGTGCCTCCCGGCGGATGTGCCCCACGAACCGGGGCAGGTCCTCCTGCTTGACCAGGCCGTTTTCAATGAGCTCTGCGCTGCCGATGATGCCCTGAAGGGGCGTTTTCAGCTCATGGGATACGTTGGCGGTAAACTCCCGGCGGCTCTGCTCCGCCGTCTCCTGCTGGGTGATGTCAAAGGCCAGCAGCACCGCCCCCAGAGTGTCGGGGCCGGACTGGATGCGGGAGATGTCAAACTGATAAATGCGGCCCAGCCGCTGGACACGGACCTCGCTGTGACCGGCGTCCATGGCGGACGCCAGCGCGTCGCTGACGTCGCGGCCGCGGTCCACCGTCAGGAAATCCTGGCCCAGGCAGCTCTCGCCGGTGCCGAACACCCGGCAGGCGGCGGCGTTGATGCTGAGCACCGCGCCGCTTTCGTTCAGCAGCACCAGCCCCTCCTGCATGTGGGAGGTGATCTGGCGGAACTCGTCGGACCGGCGGCGCAGGTCCGTCAGCTGCCGGTCGATCTGCTGGCGCTGCACATTGATGCGGCACAGCAAAGGCGACAGCTCCTCATAGGTGTCGTTTTCCAGAGGGTGCTCCAGATCCAGGGCATTCAGAGGGGCGGTGATCCGGCGGGACAGACGGCCCGCCAGAAGGCCCGACAGCACCAGGGCTGCGGCGGCGGCCAGCAGAATGGCCGGCAGCATTCCCAGCACCAGCATGCCCACGGTAGCCCGGCTGACGGAAATGCGCAGCACCGAGCCGTCCGGCATACGCTGAGCATAGTAGCTGGTCTTTTCCAGCAGGGTGCTGGAATAGCGGGTGGAGCTGCCGGAGCCGGTGCGCAGGGCCTCCCGGACCTCCAGGCGGTCGCCGTGGTTCTCCAGGCTTTCGGCGTCGCGCTTGGTGTCGCACAGTACCGAGCCGTCGGCGGCGATCCAGGTCAGGCGGTAGCGGTCCGCCGTCAGCCCTTTCAGCTTATTCAGGTAATCCGTGCCCTCCGTCTCCACGGCGGCGGCTGCCAATTGCAGCTGATCCTGGAGCTGGGACTCCTGCACGGAGGCAAAATAGCTGTACAGGCAGGTCATGACGATGACCACCCCCGCCAGCAGCACGGCCACGGCGGACAGCATAAACGAACGGAATATTTTCTTGGTCATCCTTGTTCCTCCAGCCGGTAGCCCACATTGCGGACGGTCTGGATCAGACCGCCGTAGGGGCCCAGCTTCTGGCGCAGCGTGCGGATGTGCATGTCCACGGTGCGGGTCTCGCCGTAATAGTCGGTGCCCCACACCTGGGCCATCAGCTGGTCCCGGGTGAAGGCCATGCCGGGATGGGACAAAAACAGCCGCAGCAGCTCGTATTCCTTATAGGTCAGGAGCACCCGCTGCCCGTCGCAGGAGACGGTGTGGGCGTCCTGGTCCAGGGTCAGGCCGGACAGGTGCAGCACGTGGCTGGGCCGGGCGCACCGGCGCAGCACGGCCTTGACGCAGGACACCAGCTCCATGACCCCGAAGGGCTTGGTAAGATAGTAGTCCGCGCCCAGGTCCAGGGCCTGGATCTTGTCATATTCCGCGCCCTTGGCGGTGGCCATGACAACGGGGATGGAACGGGTGGCAGGGGCGGCCCGCATACGGCGCAGCAGCTCCACACCGTCCACACCGGGCAGCATCACATCCAGCACCACCAGCTCCGGCAGCTCCCGGGCCGACTCCAGCGCGGACCAGAAGGCCCCGCCGTCGGCGAAGCCCTGGGCCTGGAACCCGGTGGACTGCAGGGTGTATACCTCAATATCAAGGATACTGGCATCGTCCTCTACGCACCAGATCATGGGTTATCCCTCCTTGTGCCGGCCGGTGATGGAAAAAATCACCCACTCGGCGATGTTGGTGGCGTGGTCGCCGATGCGCTCGAAATACTTGGCGATCATCAGCAGGTCCAGGGCGTACTCCCCGTCGCCGGGGTCGGCGGCGATGCGGGAAATCAGGGCCTGCTTCACCTGGCGGAAATAGGCGTCCACGGTGTCGTCGGCAGCCAGAACGCCCTCTGCCTTTATTGTATCATGTTTTACGTATGCGTCAACACTTTCTGTCACCATAGAGATGGTGGCCCGGGCCATCTGGCAGAGAATGTCGTCATGCTCGGCGGTGCGGCCCTTCAGGAAGGTGACGATCTCGGCGATGTCCTGGGCCTGGTCGCCGATGCGCTCCATGTCGGTGATCATTTTCAGGGCGGCGGAGATCTGGCGCAGGTCCCGGGCCACCGGCTGCTGCTGCAGCAGCAGCTTCAGGCACAGGGACTCGATGGTGCGCTCCTTCTGGTCGATCTCCGTGTCCAGGGGGCCCACCTGGGCGGCCAGGGCGGGGTCTCCCTCCGTCAGGGCCTTGGCGGCCAGGGCGATGACCTCCTCGCACAGGGCGCCCATCTCGATGAGCTCCCGGTTCAGCAGCGCCAGCTGCTGGTCAAACTGTCTTCTCATTATCCGAACCTCCCGGTGATGTAGTCCTCGGTGCGCTTATCGGTGGGGTCGGAGAACAGCTGCTCCGTTTTGCCGAACTCCACCAGCTCACCCAGCAGGAAAAAGGCCGTATTGTCGGAAATGCGGGCCGCCTGCTGCATGTTGTGGGTGACCATGACCACGGTGTAATGCTCCTTCAGCTCCAGGGCCAGGTCCTCGATCTTGGAGGTGGAGATGGGGTCCAGGGCGCTGGTGGCCTCGTCCATCAGCAGCACCTCCGGCTCCACGGCCAGGGCCCGGGCGATGCACAGGCGCTGCTGCTGGCCGCCGGACAGGCCCATGGCGCTTTTCTTCAGCCGGTCCTTCACCTCGTCCCAGATGGCGGCAGAGCGCAGGGAGCGCTCCACGATGTCGTCCAGCTTGGCGTGGCTGCGGACGCCGTGGGTCCGGGGCCCATAGGCCACGTTGTCATAAATGCTCATGGGGAAGGGGTTGGCCTTCTGAAACACCATGCCGATGCGCTTGCGCAGCAGGGTGGGGTCCACCCCGGCGTCATAGATGTTCTTTCCGTGGAAGTCCACCTGGCCCTGGATCTTCACGGAGGGGATCAGGTCGTTCATGCGGTTCAGAGTCCGCAGGAACGTGGATTTGCCGCAGCCGGAGGGACCGATAAAGGCGGTGATCTGCCGCTCCGGGATGGCGACGGATACGTCGTGGAGGGCGTGGTTCTGCCCGTACCACAGATTCAGGCTCTTGGCCTCAAGAATGGGTTCCATAGCAATGCCTCATTTCTTTCGCAGCTTCCGCCCCACCAGGGAGGCGGACAGGTTGATCAGCAGGGTCAGCACCATCAGAATGGCGGCGATGGAGAAGGCCAGGGCCGTCTCGCCGCCCTCGGTGGCATAAACGTACAGGGCCACGGTCAGGGTGGCGGAGGAGGTGTGCAGAGCCTTGACAAAGCCCACCAGCTCCAGGCCGAAGCCCGCCGTATACAGCAGGGCGGCGCTTTCGCCCACAATGCGGCCCACAGCCAGGATGCAGCCGGTGACGATGCCGTCCACGGCTCCGGGCAGCACCACCGTGCGGATCATGTGCCATTTCCCGGCTCCCAGGCCCAGGGCCCCCTCCCGATAGGACTGGGGCACGGTTTTCAGGCTCTCCTGGGTGGTGCGGACGATGGTGGGCAGGATCATCACCACCAGGGTCAGGCCGCCGGCCAGGATGCCTGCCTGAAGGTTCATCCGCTGGACGAACAGCAGCATGCCCACCAGGCCGAAGATGATGGAGGGGATGCCCGTCAGGGTCTCGGTGGCGAACTCGATAACGGACACCAGGCGGCGGTTGGACGCGTATTCCGTCAGGTAAATGGCGGCCCCCACTCCCAGGGGCAGGACGATGACCATGGCCACCGCGATGATATACAGGGTATCCAGAATGTTGGGCAGGATGCCCACGGTGTTCTGGATATAGCTGGTCTGGCTGGTCAGCAGGGACCAGGTGATGCCCGGCACTCCGCGATAGAAGATATAGCCGATGAGAAACAGCAGCAGGGCGCAGGTCAGCCCCGCGCACAGCCATACCAGCCCCCGCATGCCTCTGTCATACAGACGGCGGCGGGGCGACAGCTTTTCCTCCATGGGTCAGTCCTCCTTCCTTTTTTTGATGAACACGTTGAGAAATACGTTGATGAGCATAATGAACAGAAACAGCACCAGGCCGATGGAGAACAGGGCCTGCTGATACAGGCTGCCCACCGGGGCATAGGACATGCCGGAGATGATGCCGGTGGTGAGGAACCGGACGGACCGGAACAGCCCCGGCATATTGGCCACATTGCCTGCCACCATGATGATGGCCATGGCCTCGCCGATGGCCCGGCCCACGCCCAGCACCACGGCGGTGGCCACGCCGCTGCGGGCGGCGTGAAGGCTGACGCGGAAATACGTTTCGGCGGCGGTGGCTCCCAGGGCCAGGCTGGCCTCCTCATACTCCCGGGGCACCGCCCGCAGGGCCGTCTCCGACACGTTGATGATGGAGGGCAGCACCATAATGGACAGCACCAGGATGGCCGCCAGCAGACAGGCGCCGGACCCCAGGGAGAAGGTGGTGCGGATCAGCGGCACCAGCACGATCATGCCCACCAGGCCGTATACCACCGACGGGATACCCGCCAGCAGCTGCACGGCGGTGCGGATCACGGCGGCCACCGGGGCCGGGGCCAGCTTGGAGAGGAAGATGGCCGTCATCAGGCCGATGGGCACGCCGATGACCATGGCCCCGGCGGTGCCGTAAACAGAGGTGAGGATAAAGGGCAGAATGCCGTATTCCGCGCCGGTGGTGGTGTTGGTGGGGTCCCAGACCTGGCCGAACAGAAACTTGAACAGGCCGATCTGGCGGATGGCGGGCAGGCCCGAGAGGATCAGGTACACGCTGATGACCAGCACAAAGCCCACGGCCACGATGCCGCACAGCAGGAACACCAGGTGGATCACATTTTCCAGGGCCTTGCGGGCCCCTGTATTCTTTGAACGCATAGTCGGTTCCTTTCTTGTCCGGAACGGGAAATGCCCCTGGCCCGGGATTCGGGTCAGGGGAGGCTTCCCGGGGATGGTTACTTGGCCACGGGCACCGCGCCGGCGTTCTTGATGAGGTCGGAAGCGGCGGAGGAGGTGGCGAAGTCGAAGAAAGCCTGAGCGGCGGCGGAGAGAGTTACGCCTTCCTTGGTCACCAGCACAAAGGGACGCTGGATTTCATAGCTGCCGTCCAGGACGGTGGCTTCGGTGCAGGCCACACCGCCCACGGTGAGGGCCTTGACAGTGGACTTGCCTTCCACGGCGGACAGGGAGGCGTAGCCAATGGCGTTGGGGTTTCCGGCAACGGCCTCAATGACGCCGCCGGTGGAGGTCAGCTCCTGATCCAGCTTGCAGGAGTCCTTGGTGTCGGTGATGGACTCGAAACCGTCGCGGGTGCCGCTGCCGGACTCACGGCCGATGCAGGAGATGGCGCCGGGGTCGCCGCCCACCTCGCTCCAGTCGGTGATCTTGCCGGTGAAGATGTCGGCGATCTGCTGAACGGTCAGGTCCGCGACCTTGCTGTCGGCGTTGACGATGATGGCGATGCCGTCCAGGGCCACGGTGGTCTCCTTCAGGCCGGCGGACTTCTCCTGGTCCTTCAGGGCCCGGGAGGCCAGGCCGATGTCGGTGGAGCCGTTCTTCACGGCCTCGATGCCTGCGCCGGAGCCGGTGGGGTCATAGGTGACGGTGACGCCGGGATTGTCGGCGGTGAACTGCTCCTTCAGCGCGCCGATGACCTTGTCCATAGAGGTGGAACCGTTGGTGGACACGGTGCCGGAGAGAGCGGTGTTGTTGTCGTTGTTCTCAGGGGTGTCATTGCCCTTCTGGCCGCAGCCGGCCAGGATGCCCAGTGCCATGACGATGCACAGGGCGATGGAAAGAAACTTTTTCATTTTTTCAGAATCTCCTTTCGATTCGCGTTTTGGAATTTCCTTGGTACAGCTCATAGCATACGGAGCGGATGTAAAGGGGAAAAGACGCGTTTTGTAAAGTCTGCGTAAAATGCGGCGGATCGGTGCCGGAGAGGACGGCATAGCGGTGATTTTTTCTTCTCGCGAAAATATTTCCCCCGCGAACCAATTCGGACCGGAAAGCTGCTGGTCATTTTGTATAAACGCCTTGCCGCGCCGTATGAATGTCCATAGGTCCGACGGAATGCGGCTTTCTTTTGTGACATAATTCACAAAAAGCCGCATAAAATGGGACTGTAAAATTGCCTGCTGCGAAACAGAACGACCCGGAGAGGAGGGGGGAGGCGTAAGAAATCGATTAAAGAAAGCGTGATGCGTGACAATACGGCGTTAAGGAGAGACTGTATCGCTTTACAGGGGAAAACACACATGGTAAAGTGACCATAGTCCCCTTTACCGGACATAAGGGGGACATCCATATGAGTAAGGAGAGAAAACAATGGAAGAAAGAAAAGGCTTTGGATCCAATTTCGGATTTCTCATGGCGGCCATCGGCTCAGCCGTCGGCCTGGGCAACATCTGGGGCTTTCCCAACAAGATGGGCGCCAACGGCGGCTTCACGTTCCTGATCATCTATCTGATCCTGGCTGCCTGCTGCGGCTTCATCGTCATGATGGGCGAGCTGGCCCTGGGCCGCAAGACCGGCCGGGGCGCCATCGGCGCATACAAAATTCTGTCCAGGAAGTTCAAGTGGCTGGGCTGGCTGGGCGTGCTGTCTGCCTTCCTGATTCTGGGCTTCTACTGCGCCCTGGGCGGCTACTGTCTGAAGTATGTGACCCTGAATGTGGGCAATCTGTTCCATGCCGGCTTCGGCACCGGCACCCTGGACGGCGCAGGCGTGTTTGACGCCCTGATGGCCAACCAGGGCGAGTGCGTGATCTACGGTCTGATCTTCGTGGCCATCACCATGGTCATCGTGATGGGCGGCGTCGGCGGCGGCATTGAAAAGGTCTGCTCCGTGGGCATGCCTGCCCTGTTCGTAATGCTGGTGATCTGCATCATCCGCTCCTGCACCCTGGACGGCGCAGTGGAAGGCCTGAAGTATATGTTCGTCCCCGGCTGGGCTCTGGCCAACGGCGTCATCAAGGAAGCGCCTAACTTCTTCTCTGTAGTATCCACAGCAGGCGGCCAGATGTTCTTCTCCCTGTCCCTGGGCATGGCGGCCATGATCACCTACGGCTCCTATCTGGATAAGAAGGAGAATCTTCAGAAAAACGCCATCATCATCGTGGTGATGGATACCCTGGTGGCCCTGATGGCCGGTCTGTGCGTGATCCCCGGCCGTTTCGCCCTGGACCCCACCGGCAATCTGGGCGGCCCATCCCTGCTGTTCGTCACCATGCAGAACGTGTTCGACCGCATGGGCGGCGCAGGTCCCGTTTTCGGCATTCTGTTTTATCTGCTGGTGGTATTTGCCGCCGTCTCCTCCTCCATTTCCCTGCTGGAGGCCGTGGTGGCCCACTATGTGGACCGTGCCCGGGACCGGGGCAAGGGCGACAAGCGGAAGCCTTACTCCGTGCTGGCCGGTATTGCCGCCGGTATCCTGTGCGTCATCGTGTGCCTGGACTCCCTGGGCAGCGCCGGCATCTCTCCCGCTGATATCCTGGGCATGCGCGGCACCATGGAAAAGCTCCCCACCTGGAGTGCCGACTGGCTGGACTTCTTCGACTGCATCGCCGAGGGCATCCTGATGCCTCTGGGCGCGCTGCTGATGAGCATCATGTACGGCTGGGAGATCGGCCCGGGAGTTGTCCGGGACGAGATCGAGCACGACGAGGGACACAAGATGTTCGGCTACACCTTCTTTAAGATCTGCATCAAGTACGTCACGCCTGTGTGCATGGTGCTGGTGCTGTATGGCCAGATCAAGGAGTTCTTCTTTGTATAACGCCTGCTAAAATCCCAAAAGAAACCGGAATGGACCGGCGGCTATAGCCGCCGGTCCACAGCTTGTCAAAAAAGGGCGCCGCCCCTTTTTGACAAAAGGCTGGCCCAATGGAGTTGGAGGGACTTCATTTTCCGGCAGATGCGCGCTTATTTTTCGAGACTCTCTGCCTAATGCTTTTCTTCTGCTCCGAATACGCCAGAAACCCGGCTGCGGCATAATGCGCAGCCGGGTTTCCCGATAGATGGTACTATGTTCTTTCCTCCAAATGTGCCTCCTTCAGTTCAAGGATTTTATCGTATAGAGGAAGAAGCTCCGGGCTCACCTTGTGTTCGATGCTGATGACGGTCAAACCGTCCGTCCGGAGCAAGTGCGACAAGATTTTCTGGCTGCTGCCCTTATCCATATTGGCAGTGGCTTCGTCCAGGAAGATGACCCGCTTATTCTCGGTCAGCACCCGGGCCAGCGCCAGCTTTTGCCGCTCTCCGCCGGACAGATTGCCCTTCGTGTTCTGGAATACCTGGTCCAGATCATGGGATGCAAGAAAGGCATCCATTCCCAAGGAATGCATCACAGAAACGGCACGTTCCTGCAATGCAGGGCGATAAAGCGTGACATTCTGGAGAAACGTATCGTCAAAGATAAACGCGTCCTGAAGCACGACGCCGATCTGGTCATAAAGAGCGGGCCACAGCCGGCGGATGTCTGTTCCGTTCACCGAGATACACCCCTCATACTCTGTTTCCAGCCCGGTCAGCAGCTTGAACAGCGTGCTCTTGCCGCTTCCGTTTTCGCCTAAAATCAGGTATTTCTTCCCTGCCTCGAACCGATAATTCGCATGGGAAAGAATGACCTTTTCTTCATGCCGGAAGGACACATTGTCAAGCTCCATGTACTCAATCGTGGGAGCTGCTGTCAACGCCGCAGCGCTGTCAGGAACAGACAGCAGCTGCTGGATCTTCTGGCGAATACCGGTGACACTCCGCATTTCCGATATCTGATAGGAAATGCTGTTGGTGGGGATCACCAGCATTTCCGATAATTGCAGCGCACCCACCAAAGCGCCCACGGACAGCCGCCCCTTGGAGATCTCGTAAATGCTGAATCCCACCATCACGGCCTCGCCGATATAGGACAGCAGGCCGATGATCATATTCACCCGAATTTTTGTTTTCGCCTTGGCAAACTCTGCGTGGGCGGCTTTCTCGTTGTCCTGTTCCAGCGTTTGCAGGTATTCCCGCTCTATGTGGTTTACCTTGATGGTGGGGTACCCGTGGATCAGATTGCCGATCATGACATTGAGCTTTTCCAGGGCCATCGTATAGAAATTGGTCCGTTTTTCCAGTGCCTTCCCCTGCACGGCGGAGGCCACAATGGGGCACACGGTGGAAACGATGATGATCATTGCCAGATAGCCGTTGATGTACAGCAATGCGATCACACAGGTGATCAATACCAGAATGCTGTAGGCCAATTCCAAGCGGGTGACATAGTAGCTGTCCACCAGCATCTCGATCTCATTGTTCAGCGTGGTGACATAGTTCTGCCCCTGCTCCTCCTGGAATTTCCGGGGCGGCATATAAACAATATGCGCCATGACCTTCCGCTTGAGACTGAACAGCCTGCTGTTCCGATATTTCCCCGTGCTGAGCTGCCGGGCCGTCTCAAACAAAAGGATTCCCAGGATGCTGGCAGCATAGCACAGAAACATGGTAAGTGTGCCGCCTGCGCCCGCATCCACCGCATCGATGGCATTTTGAAGATAGATCGGTTTCAGCGAGGTGCAAACAGCCAAAAGTACCGATGAAATCACGACAATAAAAACCACGGTTTCGCCTCCTATTCTGACGGGCTGCCGCTATGGGTCCCGGATATTCTGGTATATCCGGCAGATCGGGGCCCATCGTTTGCGAAGGCCCCCAGCCTTCGCCATTTTTATCATATCATAATATGAAAAAAAACAAGAGGATTGTTTTGCAATAGTTGAGTCAGTTTTTTAAAACGAAAGCCCTTCACGCAGCGGCGGCTGAAGTCACGGAAATGGACGCAGCTCCATTTGATTTGAGAAACACGCTCTGCCCGTGGCCGTTTTTTCGTGAATGGCCGGGACATGGACGCCATGAACAGAGCTTTCCTTTATGCGCTCCCCGGGAAAACAGCTCTGTATTCTATCAAGGCCCAAAAAAATTTAAAAATTTTGAAAAAATATGGTTGCAAAATCCCCGCTGCGGTGTCTACTAAACGGAGGGGACATGAGACCCCCCAAAAATAGTGGGATATCCTGTGCGGGGACTGACCCTCTCCTGTGCAGCGTCCATAGAAAGCACCGCCGAAGGCAAGCCTTCGACGGTGCTTTTCTTGCGTATGAATGAAAATGGATAACCCATGCCTATGCATATACAGATATACAGGCTGTATTTTTTGCGCCGGATTATCACAAATTGTATTGGAGAATCAGAACTCCGGGGCCCCGGGCTGCATCTGCTGCTTTACCCGGCGGCCGGTGGGCGTAGCGGCCAGGCCGCCCAGGGCGGTTTCCCGGAACTCCACAGGCATGCGGCGGCCCACCTCGCCCATGGCGTCGATGACCTCATCCACAGGAATGCGGCTCTCGATCCCGGCCAGGGCCATATCCGCCGCGCTGATGGCATTTACCGCGCCGATGACATTGCGCTTGACACAGGGAACCTCCACCAAGCCGGCCACCGGATCACACACCAAGCCCATAAGGTTTTTCAGGGCCATGGCCACGGCGTGGCCGATCTGTTGGCCGGTGCCGTCCCGCAGGGCGACCAGGGCCCCCGCCGCCATAGCGGAGGCAGTGCCGATCTCCGCCTGGCAGCCGCCGGAGGCGCCGGCGATGCAGGCCTTATAGGCGATGACCGCGCCGATTCCGCTGGCCACATACAGGGCCTCCAATATCCGGTGCTGGCTCAGCTCCTCGTATTTGCAAAGGGGCAGCAGCACCGCCGGCAGCACGCCGCAGGCCCCCGCCGTGGGAGCCGCTACGATGCGGCGCATGCAGGCGTTGGATTCCGCCATGGACAAGGCCTCGGCAATGACCTCGCTGACGTAGCCGCCGGACATGGCCCGTCCCCGGATGGAATACTGCCGCATTTTCAGGCCGTCGCCTCCTGCCAGACCGCTGACGCTGCGGCGGCGGCCGGTATAGGTGTCCGCCGCGTCCACCATATATTGCCAGGTGGTCAGCATTTTCGCCATGGACTGCTGGCGGGTCACCTGGCGCTCGTCCATGTCCGTCTCCAGCACAATCTCCCAGAAGGGCTTGTGCTCGGCCTCCATGCGGTCAAAGATTTCCTTCATCGAATCCAGAGACATCGTCATCGTCCTCCTTATCGTAATAGGTCACGGACAGGATGCCCGTCAGCTCCGACAGAAACGCCACCTGATGGGGCTTGATATGCTGGTCGGTTTCGATGACCATCAGGGCATCACCGCCCCGTTTGTGGCGGCACAGGCTCATGTTGGCCACGTTGATGCGCAGCTGGTTCAGCACCGATGTCACCGCCGCCACTGCGCCGTTTTCATCCTGATTGCGGATGACCAGGGTGTTGAACATGCCGTCGAAGCTGACGTCGATGCCGTCCACCTTGTTCACCAGGATGCGGCCGCCGCCTACGCTGCATGCCTGAAGCTCCAGCTTTTTGCCGCCGGCGTCCCAGGTCTCGATAACAGCGGTGTTGGGGTGGGCGTCCCGCAGCTCCACAGTGTCGATGGTGTAGATCAGTCCTCGCTTTTTCGCCTCCTGAAAGGCAAAGGGAATGCGCAGGTCGTCGGGCTTCATGCCCAGCAGCCCCGCCACCAGGGCGCGGTCCGTGCCGTGGCCGGGGCCGGTCTCGGCAAAGGAGCCGTGCAGATGGATTCTGGCCTCCACCGGCTCGTCGCCCAGCAGCGTCCGGGCCATGCTGCCGATGCGGACCGCTCCCGCCGTGTGGGAACTGGACGGGCCCACCATCACCGGGCCCAGAATATCGAAAATATCCAGCATGTGATCGTCCTCGCTTTCTCTGTGCAATCAAAGTCATCATAGCACATTCCGGCAGAAAAAGCGAGGGGTGTTTCCATTTTTTTGCGGCCTGCTGTAGGACTGCAAGCCTATCGGGAAAAAGAGTTGCAAACGGAGTCAGAGTATGGTATAATAATATCAATTGATGTTGAATCAACTGTAATGTGATCAACGTGATATTTTTGGAAGCTCCGGCCGTTTCGCCCGCTGAAAATGTCCGCCGCACAGGGCTTTGAGCAGGTTCGGATTTCACAATTTCATATCGTTCTTGCGTGTTTTTCTTGCATTCTTCCGGAGCAAGGATTACACTTGAGATATACGGAGAGTTGTCCGAGAGGTCGAAGGTGCGACACTCGAAATGTCGTGTTCCCAAAAGGAACCTAGGGTTCGAATCCCTAACTCTCCG
>ERZ824978.1530-NODE-1530-length-24204-cov-8.911466_pt1 | contig 24204 bp, 18 predicted proteins | sample MGYA00519860_ERZ824978 | MGnify/ENA primary metagenome ERZ824978 (study PRJEB31778, sample SAMEA3449184) | human gut metagenome | biome: human gut; feature: human-associated habitat; material: faeces | place: United Kingdom | collected 2010/2012 ... | reverse complement strand
GTCCGCCATGCAGTAGGAACGCCCGGCCAGTGCCAGCATTCCGGCATCGTTGGGACCGTCGCCCACGGCAACGCAGTCCGCAGCGGCCAGGCCCAGATGGTCCAGCAGTGCCTGCAGGCCGGTTGCCTTGTCCTGTCCGGCGCGCAGGATATCGCACCCCGTCACGTGGTAGGGCAGGAACTGCAGCCCCAGGTAGCCGTATTTGGCCTGGAACTTGGCGATATCTTCCGCCGCCAGCATGCCGAACGCGGAAAACGGCATATCCAACAGGTGGCGGTCCTGGTCCTCGCCGTCTTTCAGGCAACCTTCCAGTGCAGCGGCTTTCTCCTGCACATGGAAGGCCTCATAATCCAGGTAAACATACCCGCCGTCCGAAAAGCTGAATCCCAGCGGGTGCTCATAGTCCTCGCAAAAATCCACCAGAGCGTACATTTCCTCGGCGGTCATGTGGCTGGTGTACAGGGCGGTCCCGGCGGCATCCTCCACCTGAGCACCGGCGGCGCAGATCCAGTAATCCGGCCGGATGCCGCGCAGCATTTTGGCGGGGATCTCTGCCCGGCAGCGCCCCGTGGCAATCACGAGCTTGACCCCGGCTTTCTGCACGGTGCGCAGGGCATCGACGTTTTCTTTGGGCACGCGCGGCTCCCCATGGGGGCGCAGGGTGCCGTCAATATCTAAAACAAGCAAAGTGGCAGGCATGGCAGGTACTCCTTAACATTTGGTTTGGTCTCTTCTATTATATCAAATCCGCCCCCAAAGTCTAGCAGGGGGCGGGCAAACATATAGTTGTGGAGAAAAACAATGAGCGAAAGGCGGGCGGCGCACCATGCGGCATACCAGACGAAAAGAACGGGACGGGCTGGACCTTGCGCGCCCGGCACCGCGCAGACGGCACAAAACGCTCCGGCAGCTCTGTGCGCTGCTGCTGGGGCTGGCGGGCCTTGCCCTGCTTAGCATGGCCGTGTGGGGGGCGGCTTTGCCCCGGCGGCTGGATGATGCCTTAGCCCAACACTATGCCGCCCAAATGAGCGTGATGCAGCGGGAGCTGTTTGCCCTGCGCCGCCGGCTGGCAGAACACGAACCGGATGCCGAAGAAAACGCCGCCCTGCGCAATTTTTTGCAAAGCAGGCAGACGGACGGCGAACGCTGGGACCCCGTGTGGACCGCCGCCCGCTGGCCCGGCGGATTTTTGCTGGCGCAGCCGGTGCAGGCGGGGGCCGCCGTGCTGGACCGCAGCGGCCGTTTTGCGGGCATTGCAGGGGAGCATGGCACGGTGTCCCCGGCGGGCAGCGGAGCGGGGGCAGTCCCGGCTCTGGTGGGGCAGACCCTTGGCACGCTGACCCGCCAGAACGGAGTCCTGTGGGTGACCGGCCTGCCCTGCAGCTGTAAGGCGGCAGCGGGGGAGTTGGCCGTTACCGCGCAGGGACAGTATTGGGCCGGGCAGCTGGCAGCAGCACCTCAGCCCGACCCCGGCGGCCTGACCCTGCGCGCCCCGCTGGAAGATACTGCCGATGAAACCGACTGCCTGTATTTCATCGGGGGCTGACAGCTGCGGCAAAACCTTGTATAATACCCATATGGCAAAAGGACAGACCAAAGAACGATCAGACCAGAGCAGGCAGTGGCCTGCCGGGAGGTGCGCATGAAAAAAGACGGCAAAAAGAGGGTGTGGTTCCTGCTGATTTTCTGCACTGCCGTGTTTGCGGCAGTTTTGGTGCGGCTGTACTGGATGCAGTTTACCATGGCGGATCACTATGCTAAAAAGCTGGAACAGGCATCTCAGACCAGCTATACCGTGCGCATCCCGGCGGCGCGGGGAAGCATTGTGGACCGCAGCGGCACGGCGCTGGTGCAGGATGACACCGTGTATGACCTGGCGCTCTGCGTTCCGGCCCCACCGGACACCGAGATGGCGCAGACCCTGCAAACGTTAAAAGAACTGGATCTAGGCGGCAAGGATGTGGAAACACAGCTTGCCGCCTTTTGTTCTGCCGTTTCGGCGGGGGAACTGCCGCTGGCTGAAAATCTGACCCAGGCACAGTGCCAGAGCCTGCTGGCTGCCGGTCTGCCCCAGAGCGGGGCGGTGCGGCTGACTGCCCGCGGTACCCGCACGGCGGTGGATGGCACCCTCGCTCCGCAGCTGCTGGGCGGCGTGGGGGTCATGAGTGCCGAGCAGTGGGCACAGAAAAAGGCCCAAGGCCTTGCCATGGATGAATCCATCGGCCAATGGGGGCTGGAAGCCGCCTGGGAGGATGCTTTGCGCGGCAGAGCGGGAAGCCTGAAAGTGACGGTGGATCGGAGCCGCCATACGCGGATCGAAACTGTGCAGGCTACCCCGCAGGCCGGGGACACCCTGCATCTCTATCTGGATGCTGACCTGCAGCGCACCCTGCGCAGCGCATTGCAGCGGCAAATTGAAACTTTACAGGCCACAAAGCCGGAAGGCAAGGGCAAAGAAGCTCGCGCCGGGGCGGCTGTGGTGGTGGATGTGCAGACCGGCGGCGTTCTGGCGGCGGTCAGCCTGCCGGATTATAACCTTGCCAGCTGGCGGCAGAATTATGCCGCACTGGCCACAGCCCAGGGAGCACCGCTGGTCAACCGGGTGCTGAACGGCCAGTATGCGCCGGGGTCGGCGTTCAAACCGGCAGTAGCGGCATCGGCTCTGGCGGCGGGGATCATTACCCCGCAAAGCACCGTAAACTGCGGCGGGCGGTACACTTACTATGCGGGCTACCAGCCGCGCTGTTTGCAGCTGGGGCACCGCGGGGCCGTCAGCATGGTTACGGCGTTGCGCCACAGCTGCAACATTTATTTTTATGATGTCGGCCGCCGCCTTGGGGTGGATACGTTTTCCGCTACCGCGCAGCAGCTGGGCCTTGGAGCACCCTGCGGTACTGAGCTGCCGGAAACTACAGGCCGCCTGACCTGGAGCACCGATGAGAACTATCAGGCGGGCCTTGCGCTGATGGCGGCCATTGGGCAGGGCAATACGTCGGTCAGCCCCTTGCAGCTGGCGGCCTATGCCGGGGCCCTTGCGCGGGACGGCCAGCGCCCGGCACTGCACTTTGCCCAAAGCACAACCGATGCCGCCGGGAATATAACCTGGCAGGCGCAGCCGGACGTTTTAGCCCAGGCACCCGGCGGGGCGGCAGTGTTTGCCCCCATCCGGGAGGGGATGGCCCAGATGGCTCAAACGCTGCGCACTTTGCGGGAATCGCCCATTCCCCTTGCCTGCAAGACCGGCAGCCCCCAGCTGGCGGGCACGCTGGCGGATGGCACCCACTACACAAACTCGGTGCTCATCGGGTATGGGCCGGTGCAGCAGCCGCAGTTTGCGGCGGCTGTGGTGATCGAATACGGCGGCGGGGGCAGCAATGCCGCGCCCGTTCTGCGGGCTGCGGCGGACTGGTTTGCAGCAGCCGGAATGGCCTGAACAGGATGGAATTTTGTGGGGAATTTTTGCATTCAACATGCAGGATGAACTTTTCGCTTTTTGTCCACATACGGGGTGGGGAAAACCTGTGGAAAGTGAAAAAACGGGCAAAACCCCCGTAATAATTGTAAGTTTTACCCGCAAAAACGGGGGTAAAACTGGTAGTTTGTCCAGTAAGCGGGGGTGTTTATCCGTACTGTTATGTTGAAAGGTTTTCCACAATATGTTGAAAACACCCCCTGAAACGGTGGAAAACTGGCCATACAAGCGGGTTTTCCACGCTTTCAACAGGGTTTTCAACATCTTCAAAGGAAAACCTTTCCAGTACGGTTTGTATAAACCGCGAAAACACGCACAAAAGCACCGCGCAAAAGGGTGAAAAATCTGTACTTTTGACGCCAAGGAAAAAGGTGACAAAAGCATAGGAAATGTGCTATACTATATCTGTATAATTATCGAATCATGCCAGAAAACTGTGCGGGCTGCCATACGCGGCAAAATGCCTGCCAAACGCCGCCGCACAGGGCTTTACCCAATCGTTTTAAGGAGTAACCACATTGCAGATGGAAAATAAAAAACGCATGCCCCAGCAGGCCCCCCAGGCCAAGGCAGACAAGGCCCCTGCGGAGCAGGATACCGCCCTGGTATGGGGCAAAAACCCCGTGACCGAACTGCTGAAAAGCGAAGCCGGGGTGGACACCCTGCTGCTGGCCGACAGCATGGAGCCGCGCATGGCCGGGTATTATACCGCGCTGGGCAAAGCGGCCGGGGCGGTCATCAAGCGTGTACCCGCCGGCAAGCTGCAAAAGCTGTGCGGTACCCAGGACCACCAGGGTGTGGCGGCTTGGGCTGCCCGCATCCAGTATGTTGGCGTGGAGGAACTTTTGCAGATTGCAAAAGACCGCGGCGAACCGCCGTTCCTCGTGCTGTGTGACGGTATTGAGGACCCCCACAACCTGGGCGCAATCCTGCGCAGCGCGCTGCTGTGCGGTGCCCACGGCGTGATCATCCCGCGGCGCGGCGGCGTTGGCGTGACCGGCACGGTCATGAAATCCAGCGCCGGGGCAGCTGCCCGCATCCCGGTGGCGCGGGTCGCCAACCTGCCGCAGGCCATCCGTGACCTGAAAAAGCAGAACATTTTTGTTTACTGTGCCGACCTGGGCGGTGCTCCGCTGGAAAAGACCGATCTTTCCGGCCCGGTGGCGCTGGTGCTGGGCAGCGAGGGCGCAGGCCCCGGCGCACTGGTGCGCAAACTGTGCGATGCCGCCGTTACGCTGGATATGGCCGGTGGCAAAACCGGTGTGGACAGTTATAACGTCAGCGTGGCCGCCGGTATTTTGATGTACAACATCATGCAGCGCCGCAAGTAACGGCTGCGCAAAAAAAGGAATCCCATACCAAAGGGGAGAACAACATGCCAAGCAAACGTACAAATGATTCCGTGGACCGCATTCTGGAAGAGCTCAGCCATGAGCAGGCCGAACGCGGCATCCGGGATAGTGTAACAGACCGCCAGGTGGATGCCATCCTGCAAAGCCTGGGCCACGGCAGCATGGAGGAATCCTCCGGCGGCGGTTCGGCATTGGGGCCCATCCAGAAAGAGGACCTGCCGGATATCACGCTGGGCAAAGGTAATAATTTTAACACCGAGGACCGGTTTTCCACCGCTGTGCTGGACGACCTGCTGGGCGATCTGCCCAGTATGCGGGCTGCCAAAAAGAATAAACCCGGCCCCGCTGCCCCGGCCCGCCGGCCTGCTTCTGTGCCGGAGCCGCGCCGCATGCCGGAAGTTGAACCTAAAGTAGAAAAACAAAATAATATACAAACTGTACAACCGACTCGGCCGGTGCGCTCGGAACCTGTTCCGCAGCCTGCCCGCCCTGCCCCGGCACAAACTGCGCCCCAGCAGCCGGCCCCGCAGGTACAGCCGGAGACAAAACCGGCCCCGCAGCCGGAACCAAGACCGGCGGATGCAACATCAGGGGATACCACCCGCACCAGCGTCATTAAAGCCTTTTTGGGCCGCAGGGTGCCGGAAGCGGACAGCAAGTACCTGGATGAAGGAAAAAAAGATTTTACCAACTTTTTTGGCACCAGCGTGGCCGTTGTTCCGGATGATATGAAGTCCGAGCAGGAGCGCCAGCAGACCCCTAAGAAAAAGGGCTTATTTGGCTTTGGATATGCTACCGATACCGGGGAGTTTGAGCCGATCAATGTTTCGGTCAGCGGCAGGGTGGAAAACCAGAGCACCCAGCAGCTGGAAGAACAACTGCCCCGGTTGCAGGATGAATCGGACGAGATGGAGCTGCGCGAGCAAGAGCCGCCCCGCCACTACGCTGCAAAGAAAAAAGGCTTTTTTGCCAGCCTGTTCGGCGGCAAAAAGCACGATGTCTATGACGAGCTGGAATCCTATGACCCGTATGAGGGCGAGCCAGCCCCGGTAGAAAACTGGGAGGTTCCGGAACAGCCCCGGGAGGAGCCGGAAACAGAGGAAACGGGCGAGATGCCCCGCCTGACCGCTACCAACGCAGGGCTTTCCATCTCCGGGCGGCAGACTTCCCAGTTTGCCGCCACAGGCAAACCGCTGCCTCCGAAGGATGAGCCGGCCCCGCAGCCGGAACCTCAGCCCAATGTTTACCGCAAAAATAAAAAGCGGGATACCGTGGAGTTCACCCCCCGCAAGGAGCGGGAACGCACCATGCCGTTCACTCGGCCTGCCCCCCGCCGCGAAGCGGAACCCGTGGGCGAGCCGGTCATGACCCCAAACGATACGGTGCAGCCGCAGCCCGCGCCTGCCCCGCAGGCGACCACCGGTTTTACCTTGCAGCTGGGGGACGAGCCCGCACCGGAAAGCACCCAGTCGTTCCTGCATGAACTGAACGCAGCCCTGCCGCCGCGCCGCAAAAAGCCTGCGCCCAAAGCTGCCCCCGTGCAGGAAGAACCCGCCAGCGGCGATACCTTTGAGGAATTGCCGCAGGAGCTGGCCCAGACCCTGACCGGGCAGATCCGCCTGAGCGAGATTGCCGAAGGGGTGGAAGAGCAGCTGGAAGAACCGAAAAAGCCCGCCCCGAAAAAAGAGAAAGAAAGCTTTGAGGAGCTGATCGGCCCCCTGGTGGATGAAAAGCCCAATACCGCGGAATTTGTGCGCGGCATTGAACAGTCCATCAACCTGGAAAAGATCAAATCGGATTCAAAGGCAAAAACAGAAAAGACCGATACCGATTACCAGGCGGCTGCCCAGTACCTGAGCGACCCCAACGCCGGGGCGGAGCCGGAAGCACCGGAACAAAAAAAGCCCGGCAAAGGCTTTAACATCCTCCGGTTTGCAGGCAAGCCGAAGGACGAAACCACCCCCGATGGCGAAGCGCCTTTTGCCGCACAGGCCGCCGTCCTGCACCGCCACGAATACGAAAGCACCGATGATGCCCCCGTGGTGCGCCATGACCTGGAACTGCGAGTGATGATCACCACCGGCACAGCAATCGCTGTGGGCGCTGCAGCCCTGATTATGATCGTTCTGGGCACTATGGCGGCCACCGGAGCCAATCTTGGCCCGCTGGATACCACAGCCAGCACCAAGCCGCTGCTGGTGACCATGCTGATCCTGCTTGCTGCCAGTGCGGCCCTGTGCTGGCAGACGATGCTGGGCGGCCTGGCCGGGCTGATCAACATGCGCCGGGGCAATACCGCAGATACCATGCCCGCCATGGCCGCGGTGGCCTCCATCCTGCAATGTATCATGTTTTTGGCAAAGCCGGAATGGTATAACCCCGCAACCCTCTGCCTGATGACCGGCCCCGCAGCGCTGCTGCTGTGCGGCAACGCTGCAGGCAAGGCAATCGATGCCCACACCATCCGGGATAACTTTACCCTTGTCAGCGCCGGGATGGACCACGCTGTGGCATATCGGCTGAAAGATGCCGGGGTACTGCGCACCGTGACCGCCGGGCTGGCGGAACCGCGCCCCAATGTGCTGGTCAGCCGTCCCACCCGCCTGATGAAAGGCTTTTTGGCGGGCAGCGAATCCCGCCGCACATCGGATAAAAACCAGCAGCAGTTTGCCCGCATCCTGCTGGGCTGCGGCGTGGCTGCATTCCTGTTCACCCTGCTTTACCGCAAGGATGCCGGAACGGCGTTCACTGCGCTGGCCGGTGTACTCTGCCTGGGCGCGCCGCTGGCCGGTACGCTGATCTCCGCCATGCCCATGCGTTTGATGCAGCGCAGTGCCGCGCAGATCGGCGCGGTCATCCCCGGTTGGAAGGATATCCGACTGCTGGGCCGTGTGAACGTGCTGCAGGTCACGGCGCAGGATCTTTTCCCCAAAGGGTGCATTACGCTGCGCGGCATCAAGCCGGTGCGCAAAGAGGATATTGAGCTGGCCATCATCTACTCCGCTTCCATGCTGGCCGATGTGAATACCCCGCTGAAAGATATCTTCCTTGGTATGACGGGCGATAACCGCAAGCTGCTGTGCAAGGTGGAAAACCTGGAAACGCTGGACGGCCTGGGCTATGTGGGCTGGATCAACGGCGAGCGGGTCATGATCGGCTCCCGCCGGCTGATGGATACCTATGATATCCAGCTGCCCAGCATGGAATATGAACGCCGCCATACCGTGAACCAGCGCCGGGTCATCTACCTGGCGGTTTCCGGCAAGCTGTTCAGCATGTTCCAGGTGGCTTATCAGAGTGATCCCGATACCGCCGCCGTGCTGGATTCCCTGCGCCGCGCCGGACTTTCGCTCATTGTGGACTGCGATGACTTTAACTGCGATGAAGCGCTGCTGCAGACTGCTTATAACCTGCCGGTTGGTACCGTCAAGGTGCTGAGCGGCAAGGAACACAAGGCGCTGGAGCCCGCTGTGGCCTGGCTGCCGGAAAGCGAAGGCAGCATGCTGCACCTGGGCAGCTTTGCCAGCTTTGTCGGCGGCCTGGAAGCCGCTGCGGGTGCGGCAGAGGGGGAACACCGTTCTTCGATGGTGCTGTCGGCCTCGGTGCTCATCAGCTGCATTCTTGCCATGATCATGGCGCTGGCCGGTGGCCTGGCCGGGCTGCCGCTTCCGGCACTGGCCTTGTATCAGGTCGCTTGGGCGGTTCTGGCCATGATATTCCCCCTGATCCAGAGATATTAAGGGATATCTGAAAACAAAGAACTGGATTGAGTTTTCGGCTTTTCAGATATATCCCAAGCGTTTTTGCGGGAAAAATGAAGGCAACACCGCACAATTCCCGCCTTGCGGCTTAAGCACCGCTCCGGCAGCTGCGGCACGGCATCTGCGTTGCCAAAATGCTCGATAAGACATCCAGTATTATCTGCGCTTTTGGCTTGGCATCTGCCGCACCTCGCTCGCCGTATCGGCACTTAGAATTATGCGGTATTGCCTAAAAACGGGAACGACATAAAAAGGAATGGTGCAACCATGTACCGCACAATTCAACATCAGATGAGCATTGATGACTACCTGCCGCCCTATGAAGGCGAGCTGGTACAAGAGAACCGCTGGGTGCGCCTGGCCCAGGCCATTGACTGGGATGCCATTGAACAGGAGTACAGCGGCCATTTTGCTGCTGGCGGCAAGGTGGCAATTCCGGCCCGCATGGCGTTCGGTGTGCTGGTGATTCGTGCAGCGTGCCGCACAACGGACAGCGAAACGGTGGAGATCGTGCGCGAAAGCCCCTACCTGCAATACTTTTTGGGCTTTGACTCCTTTACCTATGATGTGCCGTTTTCTTCCCGCAGCATGGAGCGGTTCCGTACCCGCATTTCCCCCGCCCGTGTGCGGGAAGCCGTAGCGCTGCTGCGCGGCTTTGAAACCAACAAAGGCAGTAAAAAATGAAAAAGGGCCGCATGGCTCCGGGCAGCTGCTCCGAACCGTGCGGCCATGTTATGCCCTGCAACCCCAACCTTTGCAACAGATAGGAGAATTATGGAAATTATTGTTGATGCTTTTTTGGATGCACTGATCGACGGCGTAAAAATGCTGCCGTTTTTGTATCTGGCATATCTGCTGATCGAATGGCTGGAACGCAACCATGGCGAGCGAATTGAAAAAGCGCTGGCTGGCGGCGGCCACTGGGGCTTTGTGCCCGGCGCACTGCTGGGCTGCGTACCACAGTGCGGGTTTTCGGCGGTAGCGGCCAACTTTTATGCCAGCCGGGTCATTACCCCCGGCACGCTGCTGGCTGTGTTCCTGGCAACATCGGATGAAGCCATCCCCCTGCTGGCGGCGGAGCCTACCCTGTGGAACAAGCTGGGCCTGCTGCTGGTGCTCAAAATCGTGTTTGGCATTGCAGCCGGTTTGGTGTTGGATGTTCCGCTGCGCCGCATCCTGCCCAAAGGGCTGTATGGCGGCTATGAGGGCCATGCCGATGAGGTGGACTGCCACGAAGAACACGAGGAACACAGCAGCATTTTCCTGGCGGCACTGCGTCACACGCTGGAAATTTTTGTGTTCATCTTGGTGTTCAGCTTTATCATTGGGCTGATCTTTGGCTTTGTCGGGGCAGATTCCGCCGCGGCATTCCTGGGCAGTCTGGGCATTTTCCAGCCCATGATGGCCGCGCTGATCGGTCTTGTACCCAACTGCGGTGCCAGCGTGCTGCTGGCTCAGCTGTATATGGGCGGGGCTATTACCTTTGGCAGTTTTTTTGCGGGGCTGTGCTCCGGCGCAGGTATCGGCCTGGCTGTGCTGTGGCGTGTCAACCCCAGCTGGAAACAGAACCTGTTCATGACAGGGCTGCTCTGGTTCTGCGGCACCTGCTGCGGTATTTTGCTGCAATGGGTGGTGTAAGAGCTGCCGGCGGCCATAACCCGTAAAATAATAAGTAGGGGACGATGCGGAAGCATCGTCCCGCCCGTCGGGCCTTGCCACGCTGCTACCCCCAAAACGTGGGAAGAACCCTGCCGTGCACGCAAAGGCTCTCCCTCCAAATACAAATTTACCCCCAAAACAAAAAACAAACGCCGCAGGGAACATCACGCACTCCCTGCGGCGTTGTCATTTATATCGTCTCGCCTTCAGCCTCTGCAGCCGGTTTCTTCTTCCCAGTCGCCGAAATCTTCGGCTTTGGCGATGGTGGTAGGGTCCACCTTGCCGTCCTCCGTCAGCTTAACGGGTTCGGTTTTGTCCTGTACCGGGTTCACGTTCGGCACATCGCCACCGTTCTGGATGGGAATGGTAACGCCGTCATCTTTCTGCGCGGGTTCTTCCACCGGGGCAGCAGGCTCCGCTACAGGGGCCTGCTCAGCGGGGGCAGGTTCCTCAATCGGTGCGGGCTGTTCCTCGTCCGGGGCAGGCTCTGCCGCCGGTTCTTCTGCGGGGGGTTCCTCGTCGGCATTTTCTTCGGTTTCGTCCGCATCTTCGGTGCTTTCGGAAGCTTCGCTGTCGTCAAATGCGGAGTCATCCACAATCTGTTCGCTCTCTTCGTCCTGAGCCAGATACTTGCTGACAACATAAACGCCAACACCGATGGCTGCGCCCAGCACAATGGGAATCAGATGAAATTTTGCCATAGTAATTTCTCCTTTCGTGCGCGGGCAACTGGCCCGGCAGCTGTTTGGGGCGGTTGTGCCTGGAACGATTGGCACAACCTTAAATTAGTGTCAGTATAACACCCTGCGGGGCAGAAATACAAGTCAAATTTGTTAAAAGTTACACAAAATCCAAAAACGCGAACTCGCTGCCTTACATCTTGTGGTCAGCAAACAGCGGGTCATCCTGCCACAGTACGGTGTGCCCGGCGGCGCGGGTGGCGTTCAAGTCAATGATGCGCTGGTTGCCGGAGCCGCGGAACCGCAGCGAAATATCGTGCTGCGCGGGGATGAATTCGCCGTCCACCAGCACATCGATCAGGCTCAGCATCTCGTCCGTCACTTCGCAGCGGGCGTGGCTGGGCTGCAAAAGTTCGGTTTCGTATACATTGCCGGTGTAGCACCAGATGGTTTTGTGGGGGTACAACACCCGTACTTCGTGCAGGAACGGCACCAGCGCACGCTGGTTTTCCGGCTCAAAGGGTTCGCCGCCCAAAAGGGAAAGCCCATCAATATAATCCGGGGCAAGGCTGCCCAAAATTTCATTGCGCACGGCTTTATCAAAGGGCAGGCCATAACTAAAATCCCAGGCAACGGCGTTAAAACATTCCGGGCAGTGGCGGCGGCAGCCGGAAACAAACAGACTGGTACGCACGCCCGTGCCGTTGGCAATATCACAGTATTTTATGGTTGCGTAGTTCACGCGGGGAGCCTCCTTATAACATGCAACACTATATCTTGTATAGTGCTGCGGCAAATCATCACAATAGGCAGGTGCCTTGCACCAGTATACCAGCCGTGCCGGGCAAAAGCAAGCGGCCAGGGAACAATAAAATCACATATCATCGCAGCTTTGAAAAAAGTGCCTATTTTACCCAAAAAGCCAGCGCTTTTTTCGGCGTTTTGTTTTGCAATCTTTTTGAACGTCCCATCGCGCTATATGGCATATATGGGTGCTATTATCAAATTATATACAATATATTGTGGTGTGTTGGCTTGACTTTGCCGGGTCGATGCGGTAAGATAAATACGCTCGCCAAAATCATGGAGCGGTTTTGGCGTGGGGTATCAACCCGGCAGCTTTTATTGAGGTAAGGAGATAACAGTTCATGAAGATCATCAAGCGCAACGGCAGCGAGGCCGTTTTCGATATATCCAAAATTATTGCAGCGGTGACCAAAGCCAACAACGTTGTTGCCTCCAACCAGCGCTTGACCAAGGAACAGATCACGGCCATTGCCGACGATGTGGCGCAGGAATGCCAGAGCCGCAACCACGCCATGAACGTGGAGGAGATCCAGGATCTGGTGGAAGACGCCATCATGCAGACCAAAGCGTATGAGGTGGCCCGCAAATATATCACCTACCGCTATGTGCAGAGTCTGCGCCGTACCCATAACACCACCGACGACCGCATTCTGTCCCTCATCGAGTGCAACAATGAGGAAGTCAAGCAGGAAAACGCCAATAAAAACCCGACCGTCAACAGCGTTCAGCGCGATTATATGGCCGGCGAGGTCAGCAAGGACCTGACCATGCGTATGCTGCTGCCTGCCGAGATTGTAAAGGCACATGAGGATGGCATCATTCATTTCCATGATGCTGACTATTACGCCCAACATATGCACAACTGCGACCTGGTCAACCTGGACGACATGCTGCAGAACGGCACGGTTATTTCTGGTACCCTCATCGAAAAACCGCATTCTTTCTCCACGGCCTGCAACATTGCCACCCAGATCATTGCGCAGGTGGCATCCAACCAGTACGGCGGCCAGAGCATCAGCCTGACCCACCTGGCACCGTTTGTGGATATCAGCCGCAAAAAGATCCGCCGCGATACCGAAGCGGAGATGAAGGAACTGGGCATTGATCCCGGTGAAGAAAAGCTCTCCCAGATCGTTGAAGCCCGTCTGCGCGAGGAAATCAAGCGCGGTGTGCAGACCATCCAGTACCAGGTCGTTACCCTGATGACCACCAACGGCCAGGCACCGTTCATCACGGTATTCATGTACCTGAACGAAGCGGGCGAAAACCAGCGCCTGAAATCTGACCTTGCCATTATCGTGGAAGAAATGCTCCGCCAGCGCTACCAGGGTGTTAAGAATGAAAAGGGCGTCTGGATCACCCCCGCATTCCCCAAGCTGATCTATGTGCTGGAAGACGATAATATCCGCGAAGGCACCCCCTATTTCTACCTGACCAAGCTGGCCGCCAAATGCACCGCAAAGCGCATGGTGCCGGACTATATCAGCGAAAAGAAGATGAAGGAATACAAGCTGTCTAAGGGTGAGACCGAGGGCAACGGCGATGTATTTACCTGCATGGGCTGCCGCAGCTTTTTGACCCCCGACCGTTCCGGCAATGGCTGGAACAATGTGGCCAACGCCCAGAACTATGTGCCGGGCAAGCCGAAGTACTATGGCCGCTTCAATCAGGGTGTTGTTACCATCAACCTGCCGGATGTGGCCCTGTCCTCCGGCGGTGAGCCGGATAAATTCTGGAAAATTTTTGATGAGCGCCTGGAACTGTGCCACCGCGCCTTGCAGTACCGCCATAACCGCCTTAAGGGTACCCTGTCCGATGCGGCACCCATTCTGTGGCAGTACGGCGCTCTGGCCCGCCTGAAAAAGGGCGAGCCCATTGATAAGCTGCTGTACGGCGGCTACTCCACCATCAGCCTGGGCTATGCGGGCCTGTATGAATGCTGCAAATATATGACCGGCAAGAGCCATACCGATCCCGCCGCCAAGCCCTTTGCCCTGAGTGTGATGCAGCACATGAACGATAAGTGCAACGAGTGGAAAAACGCTGAAAATATTGATTACTCGCTGTACGGCACCCCGCTGGAATCCACCACCTACAAGTTTGCCAAGTGCCTGCAAAAGCGGTTTGGCATTGTGCCGGGCATTACGGACCGCAACTATATCACCAACAGCTACCATGTGCATGTGACCGAGCAGATCGATGCGTTCACCAAGCTGAAGTTTGAAAGCGAGTTCCAGCGCCTGTCTCCGGGCGGCGCCATCAGCTATGTGGAAGTGCCCAATATGCAGGATAACCTGGAAGCTGTCATCAAAGTGATGCAGTTCATCTATGATAACATCATGTACGCAGAGCTGAACACCAAGAGCGACTACTGCCAGGTGTGCGGCTATGACGGCGAGATCAAGATCGTGGAGGACGACGGCAAGCTGGTGTGGGAGTGCCCGCACTGCCATAACCGCGACCAGAGCAAGCTGAACGTTGCCCGCCGCACCTGCGGCTACATCGGTACCCAGTTCTGGAACCAGGGCCGCACCGCCGAAATCAAGGACCGCGTGCTGCATCTGTAAAACGTATAAAGATAATAGAATAAACAAAATGAGGCGTATCCACGATATATGGATACGCCTCATTTTGTTGCTAAGATAAATGAAACGGTTGAATTATAGAGGGGGTATTCTGATGTATTTGAGGGGAACTTATTTTGGTTGTAATTTATTTATTGTTTTTGGAAATAACTTTGTAATAATATGAATAAACGGAATAGCTCTAAGCGATTGAAAAAACTCAATTCTTGAGATATAATAAATTGCACTTACAGTGAAATATATTTCAAACAGATGAGGTGGAAGTATGCTGAAAAATAATATAGAGGTCGATGTAAAGGTAAAATGTATAGAAGCTGCGACCACGCAGGCAAAGCTGGCTGAAGAAGTTGGAACCACGCCGTCCTATGTAAATCGCCTGATAAAGAAGAAAGACGGAATTGTAAATAACACATTTTTGCAGATGTTAGAAAAGCTTGGTTATGATGTAGAACTGACCTATGTGAAAAGGGAAATATAAGGCGAGGAGGATATAGTGATGCGAGGCAAAAGTATAAATCTGTTTCTGATGGATGGTGAGGCCGGTGGCAGAATAAAATGTACACTGGCGAATTGGACAGGTATTGCATATAAAATTCCTCGGACAGAGCTTGACCGCTGCAAGGAACGAGAGGATTTAAAACAGAGTGGTGTTTATTTCCTCTTTGGTACTTCAGACACCACTGGAAAAGGTGTTGTTTATATTGGACAGGCTGGAGCAAGGAAAAACGGTGAAGGTATTCTGAATCGCCTGCAGGAGCATAAGAGAAATCCAGAAAAAGATTACTGGACAGAAGCCATCGTATTTACCACATCCAATAATTCATTTGGACCCACTGAGATAAGCTATCTTGAAAACCGTTTCTGTAATTTGGCACTGCAAGCGAATCGCTATGAGGTTAAAAATGGAAATGATCCTACGCCGGGTAATATTACAGAAGAAAAAGAATGCGAACTGGAGGAGTTTATTGATTATGCAAAAGTAATCATGGGAACCTTGGGACATAAGCTGTTTGAACCTATTACCAAGCCAGTTGAAGTAAAAACGGAAGTTGAAGAAAAACAGGCGGATGATATCGGGAAGTTGTATCTGAAAAGAACCATTAAAACAATCGGTACGGTCGAAGCCGTTGGAATGCAGACTGCAGAAGGATTTGTGGTTTTGGCGGGAAGCCACATCTCTCCATCGGACGATGATACGATTCCGGAAGTTATCAAAGAAAAAAGAAAGAAGACTACTCTTGATGCTGACGGGAAACTGATAGAGAATTTGCTGTTTACCAGTCCTTCCTATGCTGCAAAGTTTGTGATTGGCAAGAGTGCGAATGGACTGACAAGCTGGAAGGATGCTGATGGACATACACTTAAGAGCTTGGAATCTAAAATTGATGAATAAATGTTGCGGATGAAGCAATGTTGAAGTTTATAATCCTAAGACTTGTATAAAGCGAATATAGAAAAGAAAAATCTATACCGTAAAGCAACCGCCCGGTACAAATCCTGTACCGGGCGGCTGCTTTATGATGAAATAGCAGAGAATGGCAGAAAGTTACAGCTGGTCGATGGTGGGGTAGCTGTCAATGGCACCGTAGCGCTGCACACTGTAACCGCAGAACCGGTTGGAAAAATCCAGCCACTGGTTCAGCTGCTCCGCCTGCAGAGCGGGCAGGGCGGCGCGGTCCACCCCGTTTTTGTGCAGCTGCCACAAGAACGAGCCGATGAACCCGTCCCCGGCGCCGGTGGTATCCACGGCCTTTACCGGCTTGCTGGCGGAAAAGCCGTGGGCGGTGCGGGTGTAAGCGTGGGCACCGGCGCTGCCGCAGGTGTAGAGCACCAGCTGTACATGGCCCACAAACAGGCTGGGCAGGGCGGCTTCAATATCACTGGTGTCGGTCAGAAATTCCAGCTCTTCGTCCGAGATTTTGACCACATCGGCCAGCGGCAGGAACTCCAGCACCGTGCGGCGCAAAGCATCACGGTCCGGCCACAGCGGAAAGCGCAGGTTGGGGTCAAAGTCAATGATAGTCCCGGCGCTGCGGGCTGCGGCAATGGCAGTTTTGTGGGCTTCCCGCATGGGGCTTTCCACCAGGGCAACGCTGCAAAAATGCAGGGCATAGGCGTTGGCAAACAGGCTGGTATCCACCTGCTCCGGGGCGTACAGCAAATCGGCTGAGGGCTTGCGGTAAAAACTGAACGTTCGGTTGCCGTCCGCTTCCAGCGAAACAAAGGCCAGGGCGGTGTTGGCTTTGTCCGTCAAACAGATGTGGCTGGTATCAATGCCGCAGGCAGCCAGTTCATCAATGATCTTGTGGCCGAACGGGTCATCTCCCAGCTGGGTCAGCAGGGCAGAATCCTCACCCAGGCGGGCATAAGCACCGCACACGTTGGCGGGCGCGCCGCCCACACGGGGGCTGAAAGAGGGAACCTCGGCAAAGGAACAGCCGGTTTTGGACGGAATCATATCGATCAGCGCTTCGCCGATCGCATACAAGGTATCATGTGCCATGGAATGTCCTCCGTTAAATCGAAAGGGAATACAGGGTGCTGCCTGCGCCGCAAAGCTGCACGGCAACCTTGCCCGCTGCCGGGTAATACCGGGTGGAAAGCACCGCGGCACCGTCGTTCAGGAATATTTCCAGCGAGGAAGCATCCCCCACAACACGCAGGCTGCGGCAGGGGGCATCCAGCACAGCCTTGCGCTCGGTGCGCCCGGCGGCAATCGCTGCATCGGTAAAGCGCAGGGTACAGGTGCGGTCCGCTTCGGTGTAAGTCAGGGTCAGGCCGTTGGCAATGGTCAGGACAAAATCCCCGGCGGGGACGGCGGTCAGGTCAAAGCAGGGGTCCGTTTCAACCGTTTCGCCGTCTGCCGGCTGGCGGGCTTCGCCGCGCAGGGCGTTCAGCTCGGCGGCGGGGGCTTGCAACAGGCGGCCATTGCCGTCCTGGGTCAACACGCGGGGCAGGGTCAGGCAGTGCTGCCAGCCATACTCAACGGTGGGGTTGGTGTAATCGGCATCCGGCATGCCCATCCAGCCAAACTGGATGCGGCGGCCATCCGCGGCGGCAAAGCTTTGGGGCGCATAATAGTCAAAGCCATCGTCCAGGGCGTGGAATTCGCTCAATGTGCAATCGGTGCGCCAGTCACCCTGCAGGGCAAAGTAACCGCAGCCGTACACGTTCTGGCAGGCAATGCCCTGGGGCGACACCGCCAAAAACCACTGGCCGTCCAGCTCAAACAGGTCGGGGCATTCCCACATGTAGCCAAAGGCTTTGGGGGTAGTGATGGTGTTGATGTGGTTCCAGTGCAGCTTGTCGGCGCTTTCAAACACCAGCACTTCGCCATGGTCGTCCAGTGTTCGGGCACCCAGCACCATATAGTAGCGCCCATCCAGTGCAAACACTTTGGGATCGCGCACATGGCAGGTCAGCCCGGCGGGATAATCCTGGTTGTACATCAGGCAGCGCTTGTTGTCCAGATGGATGGCATCGCGGCTGGTGGCAAGGCAGACATTGTGCCCACGCCCCTGCTTGATGTAGTCATATTCGCCGGGGTGCTTGACATTGCCGGTATAGTACAGGTACAGCATGCCGTCCTCCACCAGAGCGGAGCCGGAATAAACGCCATGGCAGTCAAACGGTTCGTCCGGGTACAGCATTACGGGCAGACGTTCCCAGTGGAACAAATCGCGGCTGCGCACGTGCCCCCAGTGCTTGACCCCTCCCGTGGGGTCAAACGGGCCGTACTGATAAAACACATGGTATTCATCGCCGATCTGGCACAGCCCGTTGGGGTCGTTCAGCCAGCCAACCGGGGGCTGAACATGCAGCTTTTGCCGGTGGGGATCCGCCGCCGCGCGGGCGGCCCCGGCGGCTTCCACCATGGGGACAAGACGCTTCAAATCACGCTGCAAGGCATTCATAACAGGTAGCTCCTTATTGATTGAGAGGGGAAAACATCAGGCTTTGGCTTCCTCGGCTTCGGGGGTCCAGATCACCCAGGTCACAGCGAAGGAAACGCCGAAGGAAATTGCCATCATGATGAGGTACTGCAGCGGCATGTGCAGATGCAGCAGGATGCCGAAGATGCCGGTCACGCCAGTGCCGGTGGCACCCAGGCCAGTCACGCTGGCATACAAAGCGCCGCAGGCGCCGCCGACCAGGCCGCCGATAAAGGGCTTAAAGTAGCGCAGGTTGACGCCGAAGATGGCGGGCTCGGTAATGCCCATGCAGGCAGAAAGGGCGGAGGGCAGGGCCATAGACTTAACTTTGGCGTTCTTGCTCTTGAGGGCAACGGCAAAAGCGGCACCGCCCTGGGCAACGTTGGCGGCACTGGCCAGGGGCAGCCAGTAGGTGAAGCCAAACTTGGCCAGCTGGCCAAGGTCGATCAGGGTGTACATATGGTGGATACCGGCCACAACGGTGACGGCGTACAAACCGCCCATGATGAAGGAACCGATGCCGAACGGCAGCTGGATCAGGGTCTGAACGCCGTTGATGATGCCGTCCTCCAGCGTGGTGAAGATTGGGCCGATGACAGCGAGGGTGAGATAACCGGTAACGAAAACGGAGACCAGCGGGGTAACAAACAGGTCGATCATGGCGGGCACAACTTTGTGCAGCCGCTTTTCAATCTGGCACATCAGCCACACGGCAATGATAACGGGGATAACGTGGCCCTGGTAGCCGACCAGCGGAATTTTGTACAGCCCGCCAAACACCGACTGGTAGGTCTGCACGCCCTCAGAAGCAACGGTCCAGGCGTTCTGCAGGTTGGGGTGAATCATGATCATGCCGATGACAGCACCCAGGAACTGGTTGCCACCAAACACCTTTGCGGCGGAGAACGCGATCAGGATAGGCAGGAAGGTGTACGCCGTGTTGGAGAACAGCTGGGCAAACACATAGATGGAACCACTGGTATCAATGTTCAGGAAGCCGTTGTTGACCATAAAGTTCAGCGCTTCCATAATGCCCATCAAAAAGCCGGAAGCCACGATGGCCGGGATGATGGGAACAAAGATATCGCCCAGCGTCTTGATGGCCCGCTGGTACCATGGTGCTTTGGAAGCGGCAGCCTGTTTGACTTCCTCCTTGCTGGCACCGGTGATTCCGGCCAGGGCGGTGAACTCGTCATACACCTTGTTCACAATGCCGGTGCCGAAGATGATCTGCAACTGGCCCTGGGCTTCAAATACGCCCTTGGCGCCCTCAGCATTTTCAAGCTCTTTTTTGTTCACCTTGGAATTATCCGCAATCACCAGGCGCAGGCGGGTTGCGCAGTGTGCGGCCGATACAATGTTGGAAGCACCGCCGATGTTGTCCAGTACCTGCTGGGCTGCTTTCTTGTAATCCATGTTGCACGCTCCTTCTTTTATCTGTTGGCCCGGTAGGAGGTTCCGGGGCCTGTTTCATTTGACAGCTTTATTATATACGAAGGTGAGTGCTTTTTCTATTGACCAAACGACCCAACTTGCAAAGGTTCTGTTATCGATTTCACACAGTTTCACACCGTTCTTTGGTAAAATGCACAAAAAACAGGGGACTGCATGGAAAGGGTGCACAAAACAAAAACTTCCCCGCAGTGATGCAGGGAAGTGTGGCGCAAAGGATGCCTGTTATAGCGACCAGACATTTTCATCTGAGTTGTCATCCCCGGTGGAGGCCCGGCATTTTAACTCATAATCCAGCTTGATCATCTGCGGCTCGGCATGGGGGTCCGCCAGCATGTCCAGCAGCAGGCGGGCGGCTTTGTCCCCGGCGGTGCGGTAATGCAGATGGGCGCTGGTCAGCGGCACATAGGCAACGCGGCCAATGCGGTTGTCGCCCATAGCGGCAATCATGATGTCATCCGGCACCCGCAGACTGTGGCTGCGGCAGTATTGCAGCGCACCCAGGGCGATGGAGTCGGTCGCGCAGAACAGGCAGTCCAGCCCCGGCGCACGGCCAAACAGCTGCTCCGCCTGGTGGTAGCCGGATTCCATGTTGAACTTGGCAATGCTCATCCGCTGCGGCTGGGGCACGAGACCTGCATCCCGCAGCGCACTGTCAAAGCCTTCACGCCGGGCAAGGCCGACGGCTTTGTCCAGCAGGGTCACGCCCAGGTAGCCCGGCTTGCGCCGCCCCTTTTGCAGCATGTGGGCGGTGGCTGCCTGCGCCGCGCCGAAATCATCGTGGAACACACAGCTGAACCCGGGATACTGCTGCCCCACGATTACCACCGGCACATGCAGGCTTTGCAGCACCGCGTGGTGTTCCGGGGTAAACATGGTGGCAATCAGGATAATGCCGTCCACCGTATCATGCCGCAGGGTATCCAGCGCGCGCACTTCGCGGGTGTTGTCGTTGGCGGTGTTGATCAGCAGCAGCTGGTAGTTCTGGTCGTCCAGTACCCGGCTGATGCCCTCCACCATGCGGGCGCAGCTTTCGCTGCTCAGCCGCGGCATGATCACCCCGATCTGCCGCGTGCGGCGGGTGCGCAGCATCTGGGCCTGCATACTGGGGCGGTAGCCGGTGGCTTCCACCGCAGCGGCAATCTGGGCGCGCTTTTCGGCGCTTAAGTACCCGCCGTTAAAATAGCGGCTGACCGCTGCCTTGGATACCCCGGCATATTGGGCAAACGCGGTAATGTTCATAGGCCGCACTCCTGTCCGGCTGCCGGCGGGGGAAACCTGCCGGCGCACTTTTTTATCAGTATAATGCAGAAACTGGCAGGGTGCAACGGGAAAGAGCAGAGAAAAGAAAAATAAGAATGAATGGCATGAGGCAAAGAACAAAATAGACAAAAAACGGGGATTGAATTTGTGCTTTTGACGGAGAAAAAAGAATGAAAGCTGAATACAAAAAAGCACACAGCTAAAAAGATTTACCAGAATGAATTTGGTGTAAAAGTTATCTTCCGCGCTGGCACAGGATGAAAAGGTATGCTATAATATAATATTAGTTACACGATGAAAAAGTAAGATGCCCCTGATGCCAGTGCGGATGTGCGCAGGGCAATGATATGTGTTTAGTGAGGAAAAAGAATGGGACTGCTGCAAAAAATTCAGGCAAAAACCGAGGAAGCCCGCGCGAAGGAAAAGATCCGCCCGCTGCTGGAAAGCCGCATGATGCGGGATATCCTGCTGGAGATCGGCCAGCGCGGCAACGAAGCGCTGGACCCGCAGTCCGTTCCATTGGCTATGCGCCGCCGCGCCACCCAACTTGCCAGCGAAAGCGGCCTGAGCGGCCTGAAGCAGTGTGCTGTGGATGAACTGCATCTGAACGAAGCGGGAATCACGCTGGTCTGCAAGGGGGAGCACACGGCATTTTTGTACGCAGACTATAACTATGAAAACATTGAGGATACCGACTGCCTGCCCGCTGTGGCCGAATACCTGGTGCAGCACATGCGCGGCTATTATAACATTACCCGCAGCTTTTACAGTGTGCCCAAAGCCAACGGCCATGTGGAGGAAAAGACCCGCGAGGTGACCGTGGTGCGCCACCACGAGGATACCCCCTTTGCCCCCGGCCCGGTGCAGAAACAGCATTTGTTCTGATGCACATGAGATATCCCCCGGCATACAGGAATTATGCCGCCCCGCATCTTGACGCGGGACGGCATTTTTGCTATACTAATTTAGTATCCGGCAGCAACCCAGAACATGGAGCATTCCCCAAGAGGTCGTAAGAGGGAGCACTCGAAATCAAGCAGGCATTTTGGAAGTTACCACTAATTTTCTAACGACCCATCGTCAGAAATCCACTGCTTTCTACAATTTAATATTTGCTGTTCTCTCCTACTTTTCTCTCCTTTTTCCGGAGAAGATTTTGGGGGATTACTATAAGGAGCATTACCCAAGAGGTCGAAGGGGTCGCACTCGAAATGCGATAGGGCGTTTGTAGCGCCGCCAGAGTTCAAATCTCTGATGCTCCGCCAACCAACGGTACAACGTGCTTTTTTGAGCACTTTGTACCGTTTTTTTATGCAAAAAACGGAATTTCTGAGTTTGACAATTTCATTACAGGAGAGAAAGCGCCCTGTTTTGGAGAGAAATCACACTTTTTTAAGTGTCATTTCCCGGATTTGAACCCATTCCAAGCCCGTTCAGCATCGCTTCTGCCGAAGAAACCTTGGAAGCGTAGTCCAAATGCGAATAAATATTCGCGGTGGTAGAGAAATCGCTGTGTCCCAGCCACTCCTGAATCATCTTCATCGGGACACCGTTTGCCAAAAGCAAACTGGCGCAAGAATGGCGCAAATCGTGAAAGCGGATGCGCCGCAGATGATAATTTTGCAAGATAATCTGGAACGAATTGGAGAGATAATCCGGCTTGAGCAGATTGCCCATTGCGTCTACGCAGATGTAGTCTGCGTATTTTTTGTTGTAGCACCTACCGCACAGCTTGCGGTTTTCTTTCTGTTCCTCCTGCAAGGCCAGCAGCCGTTCCCGGAAAACCGGTACAAGCGGCAAGGTGCGCTTGCTGGATTTGGTTTTTGTGCCATTGGATTCTACAAGAACTTCTTTTCCATCCAGCCGAACCGTTGTGACCGTGTGGCAGATTTCAATCGTGTTCTGCTCAAAGTCCACAGCAGCCCATTTCAGCCCTACAACCTCGCTGCGACGCAGACCATAAAAGGCGGTCAACATAACTGCCACCTCAATTTTACTGCCGCGCACAGCGTCGAACAGCGCGTTCATTTCGTCCTTGCTGTAAAAGTTCCCGGTAAATTCGTTTTTCTTTGGGCGGTCTACCTTGTCGGCAGGGTTCACATCGATCAGGTCTGTTTTCACTGCGTATTTCAAGGCGCGGTGGATAACCGCATGATAGTGAATGACCGTATTGGGCTTCACACGCTCCAACTGTTCCTGATAAAATGCTTGGATATGAACCGCTTTCAGGTCGCCCAGCGTAACGCCGAGATTTCTAAAGTAAGGAATGATCCTGCTGTTCGACAGTTCCTTGTAGCTTGCGTAGGTTGTCAGCTTGACGGTTGACTTTGCGATTTCCAGCCATTGCACCAGATAATCCGCAAACAGCATGGCTTTGCTGGGCGGACCGTTGGGGTCAACGGGTGGCTCAAAGTCGTCTTGCAGCTCACGCATCATCGCCTCGGCGCGCCGCTTGTTGCCCTTGACGGGCAAGCCCGTGGATTGCCATTTGGTTTTGCGTTTGCCGTCATAAGTTTTGTAGGTTAATACCACATAGTAGATACCATTTTTTTCTTGCAGATGCCCTGCGACCATAAAAAAATACCTCCTTCGGTTTGGGTCGCCCCCGATCTGCTGTTGACAAGAACAGCATAACGCATCGGCGCAAAACAATCAACACTGTCGATTCTCTGCTCGACAGTGTTGACCGCAAATCTGAAGGTAGGTAAACAGGTGGGCTTTGGGGATACGATACGAGCGCCCAATTTTCATTGCCGGGATTTTGCCTTCGTGCAGCAGCTTGTACCCCGTTTTGGTGCTGATTCGCAGGGCATCGCACATCTGCTCGATGTTCATCACATCGGGATACTTGCGCAGCATCACACGGTAGGCATCGCGCTGGTTAAATCCTTTGCTGCTTATACAAAACACCTCTTTTTGAAAATTTGCGGATTTAATTCCACAAGCATGGCGGTCACTTGTTGAAAACTTGTGGCCGCCATAATCTGGAATCAAAAGGTATACCCTATTCGACACTACTTCCCGGATATAAGGGCGAACCACCGGCCCGGCTGCTGGAAACAGCTCCCGCTTCCTGTACCACATTGTTGGCAGTACCGCCGACGCCTTGAGAGCATCGCCACGGTGCGTATCATGATTGCTGGCCCTTCGCTTGAGGTATGTGTTCCACGCCACCTCTCCCGGACCGTTAAGCGCTCCGCTGCCTATCAGGCAGCATCATGGCGTCAGAACAGCCGGGGCG
>ERZ824978.1529-NODE-1529-length-24217-cov-4.585051_pt1 | contig 24217 bp, 20 predicted proteins | sample MGYA00519860_ERZ824978 | MGnify/ENA primary metagenome ERZ824978 (study PRJEB31778, sample SAMEA3449184) | human gut metagenome | biome: human gut; feature: human-associated habitat; material: faeces | place: United Kingdom | collected 2010/2012 ... | reverse complement strand
TTTTCGTTCTCTTTGCCCTCTTTTTTTTCTCCCATTCCACAATCTTTGACGTAGAACGCAAATTTTGACGATTTTGCAAATTTTGCAACCCGCGACAATAAAGACATTGCGGGCTTTTTGTTTCCGCAAAAAATTAATGCGATTAACGCAAGGCGCGTTAAAAAGTGTTAATCTTGTGTTGAAAATTACCCACCATTTACCCACCTTGCCTATTGTGAATATTATTTCGTAAGGTAATTCGCGCGCCCATTTGAAATATCGTTTGTTGATGGGTAAAAAAACATTTCACGAGTAAATTTGACACAAAAAACTTTCCCGAATAAAACAAAGGCTTTCCACCCGGAAAGCCTTTATCTGTGCGGAGCTTTTGCGTTGTTCTTAGAAATTTAAAATATACTTGAGATTGAATTAAAAATGGCAAGATGCTCTATTGGGAAAAACAAAAAGAGGCGAAAGTTCCTCCAAGACTCAGCTCCCACCAATCGGGAGCAGTATGGAACCGAACTTTCGCCTTTAATTCAAAAATCGGAAAAAATTTCTGAAAGTCAAGGGGAAATTTTAGAAAATTTTGGAAAGAATGAAGCGCAGGATTCCTCAGATGTGCGCGAGTACAAAAATCCCGATTACCGCGAAGCCGTACCTACGGAAGAAACAAGCTCGCCTTCCGAATCCGCTGCGCCTTCTACGCCTGAAACCATTGACGCCGACTACGAAACTCTTAAAGCTAAGGCGGAACGAAAACGGCTATTGTCCCCCGCATTATTTGGGTAAACATCAAAGCTAGTAGAATATAACGAAAGTTGCCGCTTTAAATAAGAGCTATCAATCTGTAATTTTCAAAGTTTTTTAAGTCGTAAGCCAGGCGTTGGGTTAGCTTTTTTTTGCGGTGGGAGCTTTCCGTAATGCCGTTATTTTTCGCAACTCTCTACATTCTAATGCCCTTTGAAAAAGCGAGCCAAGTGTTCCATCAGCACTCTTTAATCTATCTCTCCTTTTTTCTCAAACGATGGTTAGCACTTCTGTTCTGCCGCCTGTCATATAGTGCGCAATTATTAACTGATAGGGCAGGGACATTAGATAGCTCCGCTTTTGTTTACGAATAGTTTTTTGAGAAGTTCTATAATGAAAATATCTGCACGCTTTGATTTATAGTGCGGCCCTATTTATTTTTTTTATAATATAAGAAAAAATTGCGCTATATGCGGATTATAAGGCGAGATTTTTTTAAGATAAAATTTTTAAACAATAAAAAACTTAATATTCAAGAGGGAGCGCGTCCAAATCGGCAGCGCTCATAATGGGAGATTTCATGAGGCTATCGCTTCCGGAATTTGGCTGTTTTTTATAATAGGTCTTGCCAATCTGCCGCTTTATCATCTTATACAGGCGAGTATAATATAGACTTTCGTCTGCGCCCGAAAGCATCTCATGATCGCCAATTAAGCAAAACTTAGGATCGTATTGGCATGCAAAAACAAATCTGGCCGGGACGTCTTGTATAAATATGCTACCGCGCACGAGCCCTATGAAAGCCGTCTGGCTGCCGATATCCTGCAAAGTGCAGGCAATATCTATCTCTGGCTTGTAAAAGGCGGTTGCGTCGTACTGTTTGCGGGTTGCGTCGAATGCGTTTTCCGGGATTGGCAGAGATGGGGTTGCGCGCACATTTATTTTCAAATCTTCAGACAATTTAACGGCAATCGCCCCTGCCAAGGACTCGGGAAAGCCGTAGAATGGAAAGAGATAGATATCAGCCATGCCTTCAGGGGCGCGCTGCGTGGAGCTTAGATTTTCATTAAGATTTATTCTTGGGCCTCCTACTATTGCGCTGTTGATTTTTGGCATTATATAAATGCGAACTAATATCAGCACAGCTCCAAGAATAATAAATGCAAACGCGTATTTAAGGATTTGCTTTGCAAACCCCAAAAGCGACAGCAATATAAATTTTGAAGCGTTTGGTTTCTGCGGGATATTTCCTGACTTGCTTAGGAAAACTTTAAAGGATGCCAATTCCCAGAGCGCGTATTCTATTTCCAATTGGGCGTCTATTCTAAAATCTAAGGATACTCTTAGCTCGCAATAAAGCGTATTATTTTCCTCCCTAATTACCGCTTCTCTTTCTACTTTCGCCGGATTGAAAGATATGATATTGCCGAGTTTTGAACCGGCCCTAAATACATATTCCGTATCGCCCTTGTAGGCAGTCTTGTATCCTTGCCTTTCAAAGAAATAAATGGCTTCTTCTTTCCAACTGTATTTGACCTCTCTGAGAGGCATCTTAAAATAATGTGATACTACAGAATTAGAAGTCATTTCTTTATTAGGCGAAAATATATTTTCGGGGGCTTGTCGGCGGAAAGCAATACCAAACATTGTGGATTGTGGCTTTTTGAGGATTTCCTTTAATTCTCCGGCTTTCCAGTATGCATTTTGCGCTCAAATTTTTTTGGGGGGAAAAAATGCAAATTCTTCAAAATTTGCCGCATGAAATATAGCTTTCCGCCCCCTGAAAGATAAAAAAACGCCCCGGGAAGGGGCGTTATATCGGAGGATTTTTTCGTAGTATTTTGCAAGATGGCGCATTATTCTTCAGGCACGCCCATTTCCCCAAGCTCCTCCAATTTATCTATATTTTGCGTCTCAAAATATCTGCGTATATTTTGGCTGTCTTTCATATTGTGCCGGACGATAATGCTGTATTTCATATAGATGACGTCTTCGGCGATATTTGTGCACAGATCTGCTATCCGCTCAAAGGCTTTTGAGATTAGCAGATAATTTATCTCGGTCATGGCTGAGGTTATGTCTTCGCTTATCGCCTTGCCTACGTTTAGATAGCAATCCCGATTTTCGTCGTCTATTATCTTGTCGTCTTCGCACACCTGCAACGCGAGAAATTCGTCCTCCCGTATGAAGGCGTCGAGGCTGTCTTTTAGCATCTTTATTGTCTGCCGCGATACTTTATCGAGATTGAACGGTATTTGCCCTATCGGGCGTTCCTTTATAAAGCGTATGCGTTTTACTATGTTGCAGGCCATGTCGCCTATATGTTCGAGCTCGTTGTTTATTTTTAAAACTGTGACTACAAATCTAAGGTCGCTTGCAACAGGCTGGTGCAGGGCGAGAATTTTTAGGCACTCCTCCTCTGTATCAACCTCCATTTTGTCTATTCGCGCATCTTCTCCCACGACCTTGTTCGCGCCGTCTTCCGACAGCTCCCCTATCGCGTTAACGCTTCTTGCTACGTTTTCTTCGACGGCGACCGCCACGCGCAAAATGCGCGATTTCAAGTTTTCCAGATCTTTTCTCAAATGCAGGTTCATATTAGCCAAATCTCCCGGTTATGTAGTCGTTTGTAGATTTTTGTTTGGGGTGTGTAAATATGTCTTTCGTAGCCCCAAATTCTATAAGATTGCCCTCGTAGAAGAATGCGGTGTAGTCGGACACTCGCGATGCTTGTTGCATATTGTGGGTGACTATCGCTATCGTGTATTCTCCCGAAAGTTCTCCTATCAAGTCTTCTATCCTCGATGTAGATTTCGGGTCGAGCGCGCTGCACGGCTCGTCCATAAGCAGAACTTCCGGTTTTATTGCAAGGGCTCTTGCAATGCATAGGCGCTGCTGCTGCCCGCCTGACATTCCCATGGCGTTCTGCTGGAGCCGGTCTTTCACTTCGTCCCACAGTGCCGCTTTTCTTAAAGACGATTCCACAATTTCGTCCAGTTCGTTTTTGGGGCATCTTCCCTTTACCCTCACTCCATAGGCGACATTGTCGTATATGCTTTTGGGAAATGGATTGGGGCGCTGAAACACCATGCCTACCCTGCGCCTAAGCTCCACTATATCGAGGTTCTTCCTGTATATGTCTATGCCGTCGAGCGCGAGCAGCCCCTCTGTGCGGCACCCGTCCACAAGGTCGTTCATTCTGTTTAAACAGCGCAAGAAAGTGCTCTTGCCGCAGCCGCTCGGTCCGATTATCGCAGTCACTTTTTTGCGCGCAAAGCCCATGCTTACGCTTTTTACGGCGTGAAAATTCCCGTAGTAAACCGAGAAATCTTTTGCCACAACTATGTCTTCCTCCACAGTATTGGATTTCTTCGCTTCGGAGATTGCCGTCTCAGGATATGTTAGAGTTGTCATATTAGTGTTTTGCTCTGTTTTGGAGTCTCGCCCTTATTACTATTGCGATTGCGTTTAGCAAAAGGACTATGCCTATAAGGGTTAATACCATTCCGTATTGCACGTGCGACACTCTTTCCGCCATTTCGTGTTCGGAACAAATATTATAGATGTTCCACGGAAGGGCGGGGGTGGGCTGCGTGAAAATTTCTGAAATCGCGAGGGCAGCACCTGTGCTTGTCGCGGCGGTAAATATTATTGGGGCGGTTTCTCCGGCTGCTCTGCCCATGGAAATTATTATTCCGGTGAGCATAGATGGCAGGGCTGCCGGAAGAATCACTGTCCGTATTGCTTTCCATTTGTTGGCGCCAAGGCTGAGAGCGGCTTCCCTGTAAGAATTTGGCACAGCTTTTAGAGACTCCTCGCAGCTTCTTATGATTGTAGGGAGTATCAAAAGCGCCAATGTTATGCAGCCCGCCAACACGCTTTTGCCTTCGGAAATTTTTACGGTGTTTATCAAAAATGCCAATCCGAACAGCCCGAACACTATCGACGGAACGCCAGCGAGCGTCCCAACGCATATTCTTAAAAGTTCCACCGACTTCCCTCCCTTAGAGTATTCCGAAAAATATATGGAGGCGGCTATGCCAAGCGGCGCGGCTATTATCATTGAACCAAGCGTCAGGTAAAAAGTGCCCAATATCATCGGCCATATACCGCCGAATATGTTGGAGTCGAAAGGTTCGTCGAAGAAAAATCCCCAGTATGCGGTCATGTGCGGCTGCAGCATCGCGTCGAAATTCTCTTCTATGTATTCGGCCATTTCCCCGACTTTCGTCCCTTTGAAAAATTCCGCAGTCTTTACGCGCTTGATGTATTCCGCGCCGCCGCTGTCTTTAGCCTTTACGCTTATTGTAAGGACACTGTCTTCCAGCGCGGATCTTGCCATATCCATTCGCGTCTGGCCGTATTTTTGCCTTAGCAGATTAACGGCGTCCTTTGACTTTATGTCCGGCTGCCCCAGCAGCTTTACTATGCCTTCTTTGAAGGTTTTGTACGCCGCGTTCTGTTCGTCAAGTTCCGAAACGACTGCGTCTATGTGCTTTTTTATCCCGGCGCTGGCATTTCTTCTTATCAGGCTTTTTTGCATGAAATTCAGCTTTTTTATCGAATTTAAATAGGCTACTTCGCGGCGTACTGCGTCGGCGAGCCTCTCGTCTTGCCCCTTCAAAACCTTTATAAGCGCAAAGGAGGTCCCGTCTTTCTTTGCGTCGGAGGAGGCCTTGTCGATTTCTCCGATATAGTCCGCCCATATCTTTTCGGATATTTGAGCTATGCGCTTTCCCCGTTCGGCGCCTTTGAGTTCAAGGCTTGAAAGCAGTTCCTGCGAGTGTTTTTTCATGCTCTCAAAAGCCGCGTCAAACGCGGTGTTTATTTTTGCATCGAACGCTGTATCCGAGGGGCTTTCGTATTTGCCCATCATTTCGTAGAGCGGCGCCCGTGCTTCGTTCGAGAGCTTTATGCGCTCCTCGTCGGATTTTGTCGGGGACCTTCCGAGATTCTCGATGAGAAATTTTTCATGCTCCACAGTAGCGTTGAAAATGACCGCCCCGACGCCGCGGTATACTATCGGCGCAAGAAACGTCAATATCGCAAGCGCAATCACCGCGAGGGAGGCGTACGCGACGTACGTGAACGATTTGTCCAATATTTTTCTGTATGCAGTTTTCATTTCCGTCTCACATGCAGGCCGGAGCCTATCCATTGGCTGCAAGCATTCATCAGAAGCCCACCCACGAGCAGGCAGAGGCTCATCGCAAACAGCACATGGTAGCGCTGCGACCCTGTGCTTTGGTCGGCTTCGCCCATCTCACCCGCGATTGTGGCGGTGAGGGTTCTGACCGGCTCGAGAAAATTGTAAAATGGCTCGGGGGTTTTTAGCGCGTTTCCGCTCGCCATCCAAACAACCATCGTTTCCCCGACTACTCTCATAAGTCCGAGTATCACAGCCACCGCTATTCCGCTTTTTGCGCACGGCAGCACAACTTTAAAAATAGTCTCAAAGCGCGTGGCTCCGAGCGCGAGAGAGCCTTCGCGCATATCCCTTCCAACGGCCGCGAGCGCGTCTTGGGATATGCTTATAATTGTGGGGAGTGCCATTATCGCAAGGACTATCGAGGCGTTTAGGGCGTTTGTGCCGCTCGAAACCTCAATACCGAGCGCGCTCTTTGCCGCTATGCAAACGGCGCCTGCAAAAAGGGCAATCGATATCGCAAACGGCGCGAATTTCGGACCTTTCCCCCTGAATATTTTTTCGTGCAAAAGCTCTCCAACCGGGAATGCCGCGATAATCGCCATGGGGATTCCGATAACAGCTATTGCAGCTGCAATTAGGGCTCCGCCGTGGTTTTGAAGCACAGGGGCAAAGACTACAATCGCAAAAAAACCGTATGCCACCGACGGGATTGCCGCAAGCAGCTCTACTATTGGCTTAAAAATCTTGGATACGTTTGCGTTTACAATTTCGTTTAGGCATATTGCAGTTGTGATGCCGAGCGGAATTGCGACCGCGCACGAGCCTATTGTCACCATCGCAGTCCCGAAGAATATTGCGAGCGCCCCGAAGTGCGGGTCGGCCTGCGACGGGCTCCAATCTGTGCTTGTGAAAAATTCGAATGTTTTGCCGAGGTCCGAGAAGAACGGGAGCGCCTCAACCGTTATAAAAAATATTATGAAGACTACCGCTATTGTCGGGATAGCGGTTATGCAAAAGAGCAGGCTTCGCCCAAATTTGTCCAGAAACGCTTTCAGCGCGCTATTGCGCCTGTCGAGAATAAGGGAGTTTTTTTTCGGACTCATCTTATATTTTCTATTTGCCGCGTGGGGATATTCCGCCCGGCTTGTTTTTGATTTAAAATTCGCCCGCATATTAATAAAGCATTGTTAGGCGAATATCGTTTGGCAGTTAGAATTTTGTTAGATTTGCGCCGCAACTCGCGCTCCGCTTTTATGTACTCGCGCCCTCTTTACAGCCTCAGATAACAATTCCCGAGAAATCAGGCGGCGCTCAGGCGCAAAAAAAAGCCCGCTAAGCGGGCCTTTCTTTTTTTTGCGCAAATTTTATTATTCGCAAACGGGTATGTATCCGAGGTCCGATATTATCTCGCGCCCCTCGCCGCTCAAATGAAGGGTGACGAAATTAAATATGTCGCCCCCCATTTTCGGGTATCCGTTCGTGAACATAAAAAGCGGCCTTGCAATCGGGTATTTGCCGCTTGTGATGCTCTTGGCGTTTGGCAGTATGCCCTCGACAGAAAGCGGCTTTACGGTGTCGTCGACAAATCCGAGGCCGACGTAGGCGATGGCGTCTTTTGTCGTGTTCACGCGGGTTCTCGCTTGTCCGTTGGAGCCTACATATTCGGCGTCTTTGACAATCTTCGCCTTTTTGAGGACGAGCTCGTTGAACGTCTCGTAAGTTCCGCTGTTTGTGTCGCGCGATACGACGACAATCTTTGCGTCGTCGCCGCCAAGCTGTTTCCAGTTGGTGATTTTGCCCGTGTATATGGCGGCAATGTCGGACATTGTGAGGGAGCGGATTTTATTTTTCGGGTTCACAATTACGGCAAGACCGTCGAATGCTACGACGTGCGCCACGGGAAGAACTCCGTTTGCCACGCAGCTTTTAAACTCCGAGTCCTTCATGAATCGCGAGAGGTTCGCGATGTTGCATGCCTTGTTTATAAGGCTCTTTACGCCGTTTCCGCTGCCGGATTCGCTGATTGTTATGTTTACGTCCGGGTGGCTTTCCTTGTAAAATTCGGCAAATGCCTTTGCTATCGGACCGACTGTCGTCGAGCCGTCTATAATTATGTTTTCCCCGGCGAGGGCGCTTTGCGCCGGGCCGAGCATTAGGGCGGCGAATATTGTAGCCGCTATTTTCAGTGCGATATTTTTCATTTTTTTCCTTATGTTCTGCTTTTAAAACAATACTTGCATTTGGGCTCTCACCGCGTTTGCAACCGCGCTTTGCACGGCCGAAGAGTCCGTCGGGGAACCTTCGAGCTTGGCGTATTCGTAGCCTATTTGGAATTTGAGGGCGTTGCCGTTTATGTACCAATTTAAGCCTGCGTAAATGCTTTGACCGCGGTCGAAACTCGTCTCGCCGTAGGCGTTGCGGACTCCGTCGCTGACTTTTATTCCTCTGCCGTCTGTGTCAATCCAGCTGTACCTAACTGTCGGGGCGATGGCGCCGAATTCGCCGATGTCGAATTTATATTCTATGCCGACGTTTACTCCCATTGGGGTCGCGTCCTGCGTGTAATTGTTCTTGGCGTCCTCCATGTTGGCCATCAAGAATTCGCTCCAAACGCTGAATCCGTAGGCGGAGAGTTTTACGTAGGGGTTGAGGCCTATTATATATCCTCCGTGTTCGCCCGCCGTTCCCGCGACGTTCGTATCGTTTGTGTATGCGGCGTTTACGCCAGCCTGAAAGGACACTGCGTCCGCAATCTTTCCGGAATAGGAGACGTTTGCCGCGTAGAGCAGGCCGTCTTGCGCGCCGTCGGGAATCGAGGCTGGATTGTTGCTGTAGGAGTTTGTGATAGACAGACCGTATTGAAGGCCGTCAACCGGCGTTTCGCCCTCCCAGTAAAGCCCCGTGTGGCGCCCTCCAAGGCCGAGCCTTCTTCCGTTGTTGCCTTCGGAAAAATAGCGGGAGGCAAGCGAGCGCTCGATGCTCAGAAGCTTCGATGCCGACGTGTATTCCTCAAGATTGAACTTTATTTTTTTATAGCCAATGTCGGCGGTCCCGCTTAGAAACTCCCCGTCATACTTCTTGGTGATGTAAGCGTATTCCAGATAGTTTGCATCCGACCTGCAAAAGTCTGCGATTACGGTCGCGGACCAGCCTGAACCGAGATCTGCGTTCATTCCGAGAAATATTCTGCGCATGAGAAAATCGCTCTTTGTGCCGAGCTCGTTTTTTACCCCGCCAACAGTTTCGTCGGTGGTTATGTTTTCGTATTGCGTTTGGACTCTGCCGATTAGCTTTACGGATTTAGTCGTCTTTTCCTTCGGGGTGACCATCACCGACTTCTTGGAGACCGAGTCGGCCTCTTGTCTGGTAATGACGCCCTTTGATACCAACAGGTCAAGCGTCGCCTTGTCTTGGCCGTGAGAGACTGCGGAAGATACCCCGAGAATCACGGCGGTTAGTGCCAATGTGAATTTATATTTCATATTATTGTTTGTGGTTCTATGCCGATTTTTCCCAATCGACGCCGCGAATCTTCACACAAAAATATTTTGTTTCGATTAGCTCTCTGTTTGGTTTGGAATAGTTTTCTCCGCCTTTATATCCGATTTTTGTTAGCCCATTGCAAAGCCCCCGTTAGAAGTTTGTTAGGGCGAAAAACTTTGTTGACCTCCGCAAATTAAAATCCCACTTTTGTGCGAGTTATAAAAAAAATATGATAATAACATCGTCCGCAAAAGGGTTATTTTACAAGCTGTTTTCGGGCACGGTTGTGCTTGGAATCGCAATAATATCGGCGTGCGCGTTTGTGTCGTACTCCATAATCGACAAGGCGTATATCAAAAATGTCCAGAGGACGCTTTCTGACTCGGCAGACTTCGTCTCCAAGCTTCTGGCGGAGAATATGCCGAAGAAGGAGCTTCATAGAATATGCCAGTCGTACTCTAAAAATGCCGGCATAAGGACAACGATAGTCGACTCCAAAGGGGAGGTTCTTCTCGATACGGATTTCGACGAGGCAAACATGTCCAACCACTCTGCCCGCAGGGAAATTTCCTCGGCATTCCTCGGGGAGCGCAAATTCATAACCCGATATTCGGGCACTCTCAACAAACAGATGATGTATATCGCAGTACCCGCAGGAGAAAAAGTTGACGGACAATATAAGTATTGCGTAAGGCAGTCCATACCGATTTCCAGCATCAACGACGTCGAAAACGTCATACTCGGAGAAATCGCCGTGTTTATGGCAATAATGCTAGTGTTCGCGTTTGCGCTGTCGTATATGCTGGCGCGAAAAATATCTGCGCAAATACGCCAGCTTACCGACATTGCTTCAAAACTGGCGAAGGAAAATTTCGAGATTGCAATTCCATCGTACGACATAGCCGAAGTTCAGACGCTGGCCAAAACTTTTGACGACATGGCAAAAGTAATAAGAGACAAGATACGCTCGCTCAAAAAGCGCAACCTCGAGCTCGACGAAATTTTCGCGAACATGGACGAAAGCGTTTTTATATGCTCCAAAGACGGGCGCGTGCGCAGATTTAACCGCTCGTGCGCGGAGCTGTTTAACATCGACAAGGATATTGAATCCCTGGTGGCGGAGGCGGCTTTTAGAAATAGCGCGATATTGGCGGCAATAGACAAAGTTTTTGAGTCGGGCGCATGCGAAACCGAAATATGCATAGATTCCGACAAAACATACCAGTTTGTAGGGAACGTCCTTTCGTACGAGTCCAAAACTCCGCGCGCGCTTATCGTAATGCGCGATATCTCCATGCAGAAGAAAAACGAGTCCCTGCGCAAGGAATTTGTGGCGAGCGTTTCACACGAATTAAAAACCCCGATAACCTCTATAAAAATGGCGGCTGAAACAGTGCTTGAATCATGCGAGGTCGGGGACAAGCAGGCGGTCCATTTTTTGGAGGTCATATTGAGGGAGTCGGAGAGAATGAACCTTTTGGTGAACGATATGCTGCTTCTTTCGAGGATTGAATTCAACCAGATGTTCGGCACCGAGACGTTTGAAAAGGTCGAGTTAAAGCCCCTCATATCCGAAGCCGTCGCAATCTACGAGACGGAGGGCAAAAAGCACGGCGATGAAATAACCGTAAAGTGCCCCGGCGGTTTAAGCGTAAACGGAAGCTATACTCTGCTTCAGATGGCAGTCGGGAATTTGATATCGAACGCCATAAGCCACGCTGGCGACGGAGTGAAGATAGAAATAGAAGCTGCGCCCAAGGACGACGGCGGCGCATTGATAACGGTTTCCGACAATGGAAAGGGCATACCGCCGGAGGATTTGCCGAGAGTATTTGAAAGGTTTTACCGCGTGGACAAAGGCCGCGCGAGAAACAGTGGCGGCACGGGGCTCGGCTTGGCGATAGTAAAGCATATCGCCATGCTGCACGGTGGCAGCGCAAGCGCCCAAAGCGATCTCGGCAAGGGAACAAAATTTACAATATCGCTATGACAAAAGAAAACATACTAATTGTTGAGGACGAAGACTCCATCGCCGAATTGATAGCCTTCAACCTTAAAAAGAACGGGTACGAAACGCGCCGCGTCGATTCCGGAGAAAAAGCGATGGATCTTCTGCTCGGCGGCTGGACGTGCGACTTAATCTTGCTCGACTTGATGCTCGCGGGAATGGACGGCCTCGATTTTTGCAGGAAGCTCAGGCAGACGGAGCGCTTTGCCCGAATACCTGTAATAATTTTAACGGCGCGCAGCGAGGAGTCGGACGTAGTAAGCGGGCTTGAATTCGGCGCAAACGACTACATAACAAAACCGTTTAGCCCGAGGATATTAATCGCGAGAATCAGGGCGCAGTTGCGCAACCGCAATCAAGAGGATACGAAGGCGGATTCGTTGGAGTATATCGGAATCAAACTCGACAGGACATTCCACGAAGTTTTGATAGACGGCAAGCCCGCAACTCTGACTGCAAACGAATTTTCCATACTCGATTTATTTATGTCTTCGCCCGGAAGAGTCTTTTCGCGCGATGCCATTATCACCGCCCTGCACGGCGACGGATACCCAGTGACAGACAGGGCAGTGGACGTATCAATCGTAAATCTTCGCAAAAAGCTCGGCGATAAGGCGGCTTATATAGAGACTGTACGCGGGGTTGGCTACAAGATGAAAAAAGTTTGATATTTTTTTCTTAAAAATATTATTGGCGTAGCCGAAATTGCAATATAGTCGCGGGATTTTTTGTCTTGCGGCTTTTTTTTGCGCGGGATTTTTTATGGGTATTGCGGATTTTTTTTCGGATTTTTTTTCGGATTTTTTTTCGGAGAGTTTTTTTCTTTCTTTGCCATAATTGTCCAAAAACGGCTTAGAGAAAAAATTGCCGGCAGCTGCTTATTATTCGCGCTCATGGAATGCCGCCATTTTCATAAAAATTGAATAGGGCCATACTTTTCCGCATTAAAAACGGCATAGCCAAAAATATTGAGGCAAAAAAAACGCGCGCCAACGGCGCGCGCGCTTTTTTAACTTAAACCGGCTTATTAGAAGAGCGAATAGGAGACTGTAAAGCCAGCCATCACTATCGCCACCATGCTCATAAGCTTTATGAGAATGTTGAGGGAGGGGCCGGAAGTGTCCTTGAACGGGTCGCCGACAGTGTCGCCGATAACCGCAGCCTTGTGGGCGTCTGAACCCTTGCCACCGAAATTGCCCTGCTCAATGTACTTTTTGGCGTTGTCCCACGCGCCGCCGCTATTTGCCATAAATACGGCGAGGACAAACCCTGACGCGAGCGCTCCGCCGAGGAGCCCCAAAACGCCCGACACGCCGAGCAAGATGCCTGTGAGCACCGGCGCTATAACGGCGAGCAGCGACGGGAAGAGCATTTCCTTTTGCGCAGCTTTTGTCGAAATGGATACGCACCTTGCGTAGTCGGGCTCCGAAGTGCCTTGCATTATTCCGAGATTTTCGCGGAACTGGCGGCGGACTTCATTCACCATTTGATTGGCGGCGCGCCCGACGGCGTTCATTGTGAGCCCGCAGAAGAGGAAAGACATCATCGATCCTACAAACATTCCAAGCAGCACCTTCGGATTCATGAGGTTGACTTGGTACACATTCATAAAGTCAAGCAGGGTTGCGGTTTCGACGCTGCCAGAGACTTCCGTGAATTTCTGTATGGTTTCGCGCGCAAAGTCTGTCGCCTGCGGGGAGTCTTTGAGGCGGACGAGCCCTATGCGCAATTCTTCGACGTACGAAGCCAAAAGGGCAAGGGCGGTGAGCGCCGCAGAGCCGATGGCAAATCCCTTGCCGGTGGCCGCGGTTGTGTTGCCGAGCGAGTCGAGCATATCCGTGCGCTTGCGGACTTCTTTGCCGAGCCCAGCCATTTCGGCGTTGCCGCCGGCGTTGTCGGCTATCGGCCCGTAGGCGTCGGTCGCGAGCGTTATGCCGAGCGTGGAGAGCATACCGACGGCCGCTATGCCTATGCCGTAAAGCCCCCTGCTCATATCGGTGAGGTCGCCGCCCGAGGAGAATCCGTACGCGAGCGCAGTTCCTATTACTATCGCTATTACGGGATAGAATGTGGAAATCATGCCCGTTCCCATTCCGCCGATAATGACGGTCGCGGGGCCTGTCTTAGCCTGTTCGGCTATAAAGCGTGTCGGCTTATAGGCTTCCGACGTGAAGTATTCGGTGATTTTGCCGATGAAAATGCCGGTTCCCAACCCGACTATGATTGAGCCCCAGTTGCCGAGCCACCTTGGCATATCGAGCATGTATAGAATCAAGAAAGAGGCTATCGCGATTAGCACGGAGCTCGCGTTTACGCCCTTGCCAAGCGCGTTCAGCAGTTCTTTGCTGGAGGCGCCGGCCTTTACTCTTACAAAGTAAATGCCCACTATCGAAAGCACTACGCCGAGTGCGCCTATGAGCATCGGGGCGAGAATCGCCTTCATCTGGACTTCGGGAGTCGTCATATAAGCGGCGGCTCCAAGCGCGCTTGTCGCGAGTATCGAGCCGCAGTATGATTCGTAGAGGTCTGCGCCCATGCCGGCGACGTCTCCTACGTTGTCGCCTACGTTGTCGGCGATTGTCGCGGGGTTGCGCGGGTCGTCTTCCGGTATTCCGGCTTCGACTTTCCCGACGAGGTCTGCACCCACGTCGGCCGCCTTTGTGAATATGCCGCCGCCAACGCGCGCAAAGAGCGCCTGCAAGCTCGCGCCCATGCCGAATGTCAGCATCGTTGTTGTAATAATTACCATTTTATGCGCATGGCTTGCGTCTTCGATAAAGAAGTTGAGCACCATAAACCATACGGAGATGTCGAGAAGCGCGAGCCCCACAACTACAAGCCCCATTACCGCGCCCGAGCGAAACGCCACGCGCAGGCCCTTGTCGAGGGAGTGGTTGGCAGCCCACGCCGAGCGGTTGGAGGCGTAAGTCGCGGTTTTCATTCCGAAGAATCCGGCCAAGCCCGAGAAAAATCCGCCGGTGATGAATGCGAAGGGCACCCAGTCGTTCTGCACTTTCAGGCCGTACGCCAAAAAGGCGAAAAACAGGGTTATGACGACGAATACAATCGCCACCACCTTGTATTGTTGGCGTAGATACGCGAGCGCCCCGCTGCGGACGTGCCCCGCGATTTTCCGCATTATGTCGGTGCCTTCCTCCTCCTTTTTCATTCCGGAGTAGAAATGCCAGGCGAAGGCAAGCGCTATTATTGATGCTATCGGGACAATCCAGAATACGGACGGGATTCCCCCGTCCGCGCCGACCGTCTGGGCTGCTCCCAAAAGCGATATTGTCGATGCGATATTCATATTTGTGCTCTCTTTTTATTATTGGATTCTGCGGATTTTAGGCCGTAAAATCTTAAAAAATTCGGCTTTTTTTTCTTCGGGAAAAGAGGCTTTTCGGAGTCGAAAAATAAAAAGCCAATATTTTTTTCCAATATTGCCAAGTGGCGATTGAAATTTCCAGTTTTTTTTTTCGATATTTTATACTTACAGTTTTAGCTCCGGTGTTTTATATCTAAAAAATTGCGGCTTTCGCATTTTATATGTTTTATTGTAAAGCTTGCGGGTAGGGAAATTTTTTATTAAAAGCTGTTCAATTATCAAAAAAAACGTCATGGCGGGGATAGGCGCGCATCTCTATGCGAAGCCATTCTTGATTATTCCAGGGATTTTACTGAGTAAAACATTTAAAATTTAGTTGCCCGAAAACGACAAGTCGGCATTATTGATAAAAATTATGAGTTCGTTTCTGAAAGCCGTAAAATTTGCCAGAGAAAAGCCGGTGGGATGCACAGTCGCTTCCCTCGTTTCGCTTGCAATGATGTTTTGCGTAGTTGTCGCGGCATTCTGGCTCTTTTTTGCGTTTATCGGCGTGCGCGCATTTCGGGAAACTCTCGCTTCATCTACCGGTTTTTATCCAATTTACGAGAACGCCTTTGTAAATGTCTTCACGGGAGAGTTTACCATCGACCGCCTGACTTTATTCAATCCGCCGGCATACGAAAGAATATCAACAGACGGACGCCCCGAAGACGCCAAGCCTTTCGCAAAGATTAAAAACGTCAAAATGCGGGTTTCCCCGTTCGCCCTTTTAAGCGGTTCATTAAAAATTTCAGACTTCTACGCGGAGGTTGAAATTTTAAACTGTTACAGGATAAACCGCTCAAACTACAATCTTGACGAGTTCGCGGAAGGCCTTGCCAAAATTGCGGAAATTATGCCGGATAGTTCCGGTGAAAAAATTATAAAAAATTTTTCCCTGAAAATCGACAACGCCGAATATGAGGATACCTCCGTGCGTAAAAACGTCCTCATAATGCGCTCCGCCGAGCCTTTTTATTTCTCAGACAGCGATGTTCCGGACACTCAAAGGCTGATTTTAAAAATAGAGGAGTCGCTCGGAAAATGCGGAATGTCTTTTGTGTCTGCAGGGTTGGGAGCTTTTAAAAAAAATGAGAGTATTGATTCTGGCAAGCGGTAAAGGAAGCAACGCGCGCGCCGTTATGCAGGCCGTGAAAGACGGAAAAATAGCCGCAGAAGTTTGCGCGCTGATTTCCGACGTAGAAAACTCGCCCGCGCTTGCGGCCGCACGCGAATTTTCAGTCGAGCCGCGCTTTATAGACGCGGGGCGGAAAGGAGCGAGATTTTCGCTGGAGGGTGAGATTGCATACCTAGAGGGTATGCGCTCCTACTCGCCGGATCTCGTAGTATTGGCGGGCTTTATGCGGATCTTGCCGGATCCCATTGTAAACGCGTTTTCAGGCAAAATGATAAATCTGCACCCGAGCTTGCTGCCTATGTACAAAGGCAAAGACTCTATAAGGAGGGCTTTTGAGGCTGGCGAAACCCGTGGAGGCTGTACTGTTCATTTTGTCTCGTCCGATCTCGACGGCGGCAAAATTATCGCCCAAGAGCCAGTAGAAATTCTGCCTGGCGATACGCTCGAAGATTTTGAAAGACGGGTCCACTTTGCAGAGCACCGCCTGCTTGTCGGCGTTGTATCGGATTTCGCAGAAGGCAAAATAAAAGCGCCGTAGAAAAAAATGCCCCTTAAAATAGAAAGATACAGCGGGAAGGGATTGAGCCTGTTCCGCGCAAAATATGTGGCGGAAAACTACGCGGCAATCCATAGCGCAGAAGAGGCGGTGGAGGCGCTTTCTGCAGCGCGCGCGGCGGGAAGGAATGTAGCGTGCGTCGGTGGAGGGTCCAACATATTTTTTATTTCGCGAAAAGTGGAGTCGTTCGTATTGAAAAACGAGCTTCCGGAAACGATAGAATATCTGGGGGGAGACAAATTCAGGGTATCGGCGTCAGTGCCAATGATAAAACTCTTGCGGAGAATGCGCGAATCGGGGCGCGACTGCTTCTACTATTTGGCGAGCGCACCATGCCAGATAGGGGGCGCAGTTGCGATGAACGCGGGCTCTGGCCCCAAAGAGGGATTGTCGGTATCCGACTATATCGAAAGTGTTGAGGCGGCGGACGCAGACGGAATACGCACTTATTCAAAGGGAGAGTTAAGTTTCAGGTACAGACACAGCGCTTTTCTCGATTGCGGCAACCGCTTTATAACAAGCGCAGTATTCTCTTTCCCCCAAAAGGCTATCTCCGGCGACCCAATCGCGGAGCGCATTGAATGGGCAAAAGAAAACCAAGATTTAAGCGCCCCGAATTGCGGTTCTCTCTGCTCGCGCTACGACGCGCGCATTTTAAAAATAGTAAGGGCATTATTCAGTTTTTTCCCGGCTGGATTAAGCAAAAAAAAATTAAACTGGGCGTATAACCGCTCGGAGAATCCAGCGTGGCTGGCGTCAATGTTGAGGCTCATTAAAATGTTGCATTTTATATCAGGCAAAGAGCTGAGGTTTGAGCTGCGCATAATGCGCTGATTTTTCCCGCTGACGCTGTCCTGAAAACAAAAATTTTTTTAATATTCGCAGCTTGCGCGTATTGCATGATAATCTAATCCCCCCAAAAAAAAGCCCCGCATTATCGGGGCTAATGTTAAAAATCTTTTAAGCTGGCAAAAACTAAATTGATTGTACGGGATTCGCAGCCTAAATAAAATTTTTGCGGGGCATTGAATTTTGTATACGTCCAATGCGCCCGCATTTTTGCGAAAGCGGTTAGTTGCTCTTTGCCTTCATCTGTTTTAGGGCGTCGGAGGCGGCGCCTCTAAGCAATTCTGCGTCCTTGTTTCCAATGTTGTCGGGCGTAAATTTTATATCTTTGGGGTCTTTATCGAATAAAAATCCGTACCATACGCACGCCTGCAAATACTGGCCGCGATTGCTAAGGTGAATAGAATCGTTTTTCATTTCAAGTTCGCCGCTCTTTGGATTTTTCTTCCAATAAAAATTGCCGACTATCGCGCCCGCGCATGACGGCAGGTCGGGCGGAAGGAGAGCCTTGCGAATCTTGGCGTCGGTTGGCTTGTATGAATAGGGTTGCCGTTCGCGCGCTATTTCGACGGCGTCTCCCGATGGAATCTGCCTTATGCCGAGCTTCTTGGCGGCAGCCGCGTATGCTTCAGATAGCTTCTCGTACATTTGCTTTTGAGTTATCTTCCACTGGCCTTTCCCGAATCTGCCGTCGTCGCATCTGTAAGACCACGTTTGCTGTATGACTATCTCCGCTTGGGGAGCGTATTTTTTGACGTAATCGTATAAATATTGCGCATACGGAAAATAGGAATCCGCCACCCAGCTCAAATGGCTCGCCTGCTGGATTGTGACTATATCCCACTGGCGGCTTTTCAAAATTTCTTTGAGCGTCATCTTGTTGTTGCGGTACATTTTCACATCTGGCGAAGCTTCCTCCTTCTCAACGTAAGACCAGTGCCTATGCAGCTCGCAGCCGCCGTGGTTCGCGCCTTCAAGCACAAGCTTTTCGCCCTCTGCCTTTGCAATTTTGGGAAGATAGCGGTAAACGCTTTCGGCGAAAGAGTTTCCTATCGTAAGCACTTTTAGGTCTTTCGCGTGCGCCCCGAGCGTTAGCAAAAAGGCCGATATTATTGCGACGGTTATTCTTTTCATAATTGTTCCTTTATGTTTTTATAAAAGTCAGACAGGGCGGGAGGGTTTTGCATTTTGGAGTATTCCATAGCTGGGCGTGGGTGTATGCCAAGAAGCGCAGTAAGCATATATTGTGGGAAAAAGCCGCATTTGTATTTTTCCATTATTGGCAATGCAAATTTCGCGCTTGCCTCAGAGAGGGGCAGGGCGGCGTCCGCGCCGAAAATTGCACCCGCTAAAAGTTCTGTAGGGCAGTTGCCCGCGCCCTTGCCAAGCCCGCCGATTGTGGCGTCCACTACTTTCGCCCCGGCTTCTATCGCCGCGAGCGAATTTGCAAAGGCGCATTGCAGATTGTTGTGGAAGTGCGCTCCAAATGTCTTTGCGCTTTGTGCGCATGCATCGGCGTACTCCGCAAAAATTTCCCGCGTTTTATTCGGGAGGAGAGTCCCGAAGCTGTCCATCAAATATATTGTGTCGATTTTAAGCCCGCAAAGGCGGTTTAAACATTTGCGGCGCTCGGACTTCTCGAGTTCGGGAGACGCCATCATGCAGGCTGAGGTTTTGTACCCGAGGTCTGAAAGCGCCTCGAGCGTCTCGGAAGCGGAGTCTATATCTTTCGCGTAAAATGCGCACCTTGTTCGCGATATTATGCTTTCGCTTTTCGGCGGGATTTTTGAAATGTCGCATTTGCCGGCGTCAACAAGCGTGCAGAGCTCTACTTTGCAATCAAAACCTGAAAATACTTCCCTCAAATTCTTTTCTTCGCAAAACCTCCATTTGCCAAATTTTTCGGGTGAAAAGAATTTTTGTGAATTTCTGAATCCGACTTCAACGATTCCGATTCCCGCCGATTCGCACGCCCTCAAAACAGCGCGGGCAAATTCGTCCGAGAAATTGCTGTCGTTTACAAGCCCCCCGTCGCGAAGGGTACAGTCGAGTATTTTTAACATATCAAAAAGTGTTTATATTGTGAAATACTTATGCAATATATCAAAAAAATAAGCGCGATTGCAAACACAATCGCGCCGTGTAAAAATTTTTTAATTTATTTGCGTCTGCGGATTAATGCAAAACCAAGGGCTGCAATTCCGAGAAGCGCAGCGACAGCCGCAGGTTCAGGAACTGTGTAGGAAAGCACGAGGGAATTGCCATTCCACGCAAGCTCGGCGAGAGCGCCTTCCTCAAGGTTGCTGAGCTCAAAATTCGACAGTGCGTTGTCGACATCAAAGTTGATAAGATCTCCGCCGACTTCCAAAATCGTGTATTCGCCCGATTGGGTCAGCTCTTTAAAATTAAGGTATATTTTTGAATCGCCGATTTCAGCATTTTCAGTGACGATTATAGTACCGCTGTCGTTACCTAATACAATTTCACCGTTCGTGAGTACGAGCGTTTTTACGTTTACATCTCCTGTATTTTTAAACGAACCTCCGGCAAGGGTCAGATTGTTTGCAAACTGGCCGGTAATTGCGGAGGTATCGATTTCAAAAAGACCTTGGTTAACCGCGATTTTGTTAAAATGGTTTGTTAGACTTTTTACGACAAATTTTTGTGCGCCAACGCCGTTTTTGCTTATGTTAATATTGTCGTCTCCGGAGTTGACGCCAATATCGCCGCTCCACGAATAGTCTGCCGCGTTGTTGAGAGTGATGGTTCCCCCCCAATTAAAGGAAATGTAGTGTTTTGCCGTAACACCGCCGTCGGAGATGCCCCCGATTGTCATATTCCACATATTAAACGCAACTTGTGCGCCTTCCGCTCCGTTTGCAGCTTTCATTGTCACGGCGCCGGAGATATTTGTTTGCCCTTGTATTGTCAAGGAATCTATCGATTTATTATTTGTGACATTTATGCCTCCGCTCAATGTGAAATTATTTACACCAGGGTCAAAGGTAATTTTTTGCGCATTTATGCCGTCGGATATTATATTGACAGAATTTCCAACCCATTTTGCCCCTTCTGAAACGAGCGTGACATTCTGCGAATATCCGTTATTTGAAATATTTATATTATTAAAGTTTACGTCCTTGTCGACAATAGTTGCCTTGAAAACATTTGCAGAATTGCCTCCATTGCCGACAGTTATATTTATATCCCCCAAATTGAGTCCGCCTGTAATTGTAGAATTTACCGCAGCTTCTGCTGTGCCGCCTATTGCGAGGTTGGCATTGTCGAGAGAGCTTCCATCGGGGCTCCAAACGGAAGTGTCGGACCACTCAAATTCGGTGGCTAATATTCCATCATTGGTTTTTAAAGTTAGGTCTTCCGCCGTAGCGCAAATTGCAAATGCAAATAAGGCGGAAATTGTAGTGTATTGTATTTTCTTTTTCATTTTTTTCAGATGTAAAACGGCAAAAACTGCCGATTAGTCAAGTTTTTTTGGAATATTTATAAAAAATGAATTTGTTTGCAACTTTGCGATTCCACGGTACTCCAAAAATACATGAATATCGGTTTAGTTCTAGAAGGGGGCGGCATGAGGGGCGTATTTACAGCCGGCGTCACGGACTGCTTTCTGGATAATAAGATTTTCTTCCCATATGTGATAGGGGTTTCTGCGGGCGCGTCAAATGGGTTGTCGTACGCTTCCCGCCAGAGGGGAAGGGCGAGAAAATGCGATATAGAAATACTTTCCGAGCGGAATTATATCGGGCTTAGATATCTCATAACAAGCGGCTGCATTATGGATTACGATTTTCTATTCGACGAGCTTCCAAAGAAGCTTATGCCGTACGATATGGGAGCTTACTTGAAGTCGGGCCGCTATGTGATGGTGGCAACAAGCTGCATAACCGGAAAGCCCGTTTATTTTGATACCCCCTCTGATTTCGACGATTTGCTTTTAAAATGCAAGGCATCGTGCAGCCTTCCGTTTGTTTGCAGGACAGTCCAAGTCGAGGGCGTCCCGATGCTCGACGGCGGAATTTCAGATCCGCTTCCGGTTGAGCGCGCAAAAGATGACGGCTATTCCAAGAGGGTTGTTGTATTGACGCGGAATTTCGGGTACAGAAAAAATGAAAAATTTTCCCGCGTTCCTTCCTTTATCTATCCAAAATTTCCTAAATTGCGCGAGGCTCTTTCGACTAAAAATGCGCGGTACAACAATGAACTGGCGCATATCGAAGAGCTCGAAAGGGCGGGGGAGATAGTTGTAATACGCCCTAAAAATCCGCTGCGCGTCAACCGTCTCGAACGCTCGCCAAAGCGCCTCGACGATCTTTACCGAGAGGGGTATGAGTGTGCGGAAAGTTCGCTTTCGGCAATTCGCGCACTCTCCGAAAGCAATTTTTAATATGACTGCTTCTGTCGCCGCCACCTTCCTTGATAAAGTTTTTTTCGCAGTAAATTAATTCGCAAACTTCATTTCCGCGACAGCGCGCTTTTTTTGTATATTTACTTTTCTGCGGCGCCAGACCTGGTCGCGGCATTTTCAAACTTTTTTTAAATAGAGCAGCGGCAATAAAATTTTTTTATAAAGGAATGGATATTTTTTTTCTTTATGTTTGATATATAAAACGAAGGTGCTTTTGTGAAAAAATCGTTGACTTATCTTTAACGTTTGCAAAACTATATTTTATATTACAAATTTCTTACGGCTAAATCCAATACCTGTACAACTTATGAAAATGAAAAAATTTTTAAATTCGCCCGAAAATATCACAGACGAGGTTCTCGAAGGTCTCGCGGGTGCTTATCCCGACAAAATTAAAATCGAAAACGGAAGAATCGTAGTCCGCGCAAACCCCAAATCAAAAGACAAAGTAGCCGTGATAACTATGGGGGGATCAGGGCATGAACCGGCTCTAAGCGGCTTTGTGGGAGAGGGCATGCTCGACGCGAGCGTTGCGGGCGATATCTTCGCGGCTCCAAACGCCGTTTCAGTCCTTGCGGCGCTCAAAATGTTTAAGGACTACGCGGGAATTCTGCTTGTGGTGCTAAACCATGCGGGCGATGTAATGAGCGCGAATATGGCGCTTAAAATGGCGGCGCGCGAAAAAATAAACGTGAAGTCGATTCTCGTAGCCGACGATATTTCCGCGGGGCTCGACGCGCCCAAGTCGGAGCGCAGGGGGCTTGCGGGCTGCATTCCGCTTATAAAAGTCGCGGGCGCGGCGGCGGAGTCGGGCATGGGGCTTGACGAAGTCCTTGCGGTTGCGGAAAAATTTAACGGGAGAATCGCGACACTCGCCGTTGCAATGAGCGGCTGTACTCACCCGCAGACCGGCCAGCCCATAACCGAGCTCGGCGACGACGAAATGGAAATCGGCATGGGCCAACACGGCGAAGGCGGCGGCGGAAGGGGCAAAATCCTGACTGCCGACGAAACCTCTGAAATCATGTTCGGGGCTCTCTCAAAGGCAGTGTCTTTAAAAGAGGGGGAATCGCTCTTTATTATTATAAACGGAGTCGGGGCAACAACCCCGATGGAACTTGCGATAGTATTCCGCGCGGCGAAAAAGTGCGCTGAAAAGATCGGCGCAAAAGTCGTTGGCGGGATTGTAGACGAAATTCTTACGGTGCAGGAAATGGCGGGATTTCAGATGATTCTTTGCGTTCTCGACGAACAGTCGGCTCGCTTGATAAAAGCGCGCTCAAACGCGCCTTACTGGACTTGCATAGGAGAGTAGCCGCTATGGACTTAACGCTTCAAAAATTAAGGGAAATGTTCGCCGGGGCCGCCTCGGATATATCGGCAAATGAGCAGTACCTTTGCTCTCTCGATTCGGTTTGCGGCGACGGAGACCACGGTGTTGCAATCCGAGGGGCAATATGCGCGGCTTCCGACGCGCTGAAATCCGCCTCAAACCTAAAAGACGCGCTCTACGATGCCGGAATGGCGGCCATGGCAAATTCCAACGGCTCGACAAGCACAATTTACGGAACGCTGCTTATGGGCGTGTCGGACGGGATTGAAGACGGCGCGGAATCCGTGCCTGCAGCGGGAGTTGCCGCCGCGTTTGAATCGGCTCTTGCGTCTATGCGTGAGGTCGTTAAGGGAGACGTCGGCGACAAGACTTGCTTCGACGCCTTAATACCGGCGGTTCGCGCCATGGGCGGAAAGCAGGACGTGGCGGAGCTTTTTGGGGCGGCTGCTTCGGCGGCCGAGGCAGGCGCGAGAAGCACCGAGCAGCTGAGGGCAAAATTTGGGAGGGCGCGCAATCTCGGAGAAAAGTCCGTCGGAACGCTCGATCCGGGCGCAGTGTCGTGCGCCATGATTTTTGCGGCGTTTGCGCGCGCGTTTTCAAAATAAATTAAACAGGGGAAGATCTTATGCCGGATATGGAAGGAAATATTGAAGCCAATAATTTTAACGCGGAAGTGGCGTCCAAAAATACAGGGGCGTTCTTCTTAAAAGGGCTCGGAAATGCGGATTGGGGCATAAAAGCGCGAATGGCGTCGATTTTTAACCCCAAAAGCGGCAACACAGTCATGCTCGCCTTTGACCACGGATATATAATGGGGCCGACGAGCGGCTTGGAGCGCATGGACATATCGATCGTTCCTCTCGTAAAATCCGCCGACTGCATAATGTGCACGCGCGGGGCGCTCAGAAGCGTGATTCCTCCGGAGTCGCGCGTGCCGCTCGCGCTGCGTTTTAGCGCGGGTTCGACCATTCTCACAGAGCTCAACAACGAGTGCGTCATGTCGATAGAGGAGGCCGTGCGTCTCAATGCTTCGGCAATTGCGCCGATGGTCGCAATCGGCAGCGAGTTTGAGGCCAAAACGATAGAGAATCTCACAAAATGCGTTGATTTGTCTTCTAGGTACTCAATACCGACACTCGGAGTCACTGCCGTCGGCAAAAATCTCGTGCGGGACGCCAGATACCT
>ERZ824978.1528-NODE-1528-length-24219-cov-3.746110_pt1 | contig 24219 bp, 26 predicted proteins | sample MGYA00519860_ERZ824978 | MGnify/ENA primary metagenome ERZ824978 (study PRJEB31778, sample SAMEA3449184) | human gut metagenome | biome: human gut; feature: human-associated habitat; material: faeces | place: United Kingdom | collected 2010/2012 ... | reverse complement strand
CACGATGTGGAGGTTGTGGCCATCTATGAAGGCTATAAAGGCCTGATGGAAGGAAATGTCCGACTGTTTGATATGCGGGATGTGTCCAACATCATCAACCACGGCGGAACCATTCTCTATTCGGCAAGAAGCGAGGAATTCAAAACCGATGCCGGAATGGCGCTGGCCATCGATACCTGCAAGCAGAACAATATTGAGGGAATCATCACCATCGGCGGCGACGGCACTTACCGCGGCGCGCTGGAGCTGGCCCGCCGGGGTGTCCGCGTCGTGGGTATCCCCGCGACGATCGATAACGACATGGGCTGCACAGAGTATACCATCGGCTTTGATACCGCCTGCAACACCGCGATCGAAGCCATCGACAAGCTGCGCGACACCGGGCAGAGCCACGAGCGCGTGTCGGTCGTAGAGGTCATGGGCCGCAACGCCGGCCATCTCGCGCTCTACACCGCCTTGGCTGCCGGCGCTTCCGCCGTGCTGCTTCCCGAAAAGGAAGTCGATCTCGAGCATGATGTGATCGATGTGATCCGCCGCGGCTGCATCCACGGCCGCCGCCACCACATCGTCGTGGTCGCCGAGGGCGTGGGCCATGTCCACGAGTACGCGCAGACGATCGAAGAGGAGACCGGGCTCGAGACCCGCATGACGGTCCTTGGCTACATCCAGCGCGGCGGCGCGCCGAGCGGACGTGACCGTGTGTCCGCCGCGATGATGGGCGTGCGCGCGATCGACGTGCTCAAGTCGGATGCCTCGAGCCGCGTCATCGTCGAGCGGAACGGCCGTTTCGAGGATATGGACATCGAGGAAGCGCTCCAGATGAAGCGCGAGCTCGACGAGGAGATGTTCGTCGCCTGCAACCGCATCGATACCTCTTATCAGTACCACCACAAGAAAACCACCTGAGCCGGAGGGCGTCCTCCGGACGATGAACAAATGAAAAAATGCGGTGTCTCGCAAAGAGACACCGCACTTTTTGCCGGAGGATCTATGAAGAAATTTATCGGAAACAAAGACTTTTACAAGCTGGTCGCGGCGCTCGCGCTGCCGCTGCTGCTGCAGAACGCCGTATCGACGTTTGTGAATCTGCTCGATAACCTTATGGTCGGGCGGATCGGCACGGAATCGATGTCGGGCGTGTCCATCGTCAACCAGCTTCTGTTTGTATATAACCTCTGTCTCTTCGGCGGCACGGGCGGCGCGGGCATTTTCGGCGCGCAGTTTTTCGGCCGCGGCGACTATAACGGCGTCCGGCATACGCTGCGCTTCAATATCCTGCTCTGCGCCGGGTTTACAGTGATCGCCACGGTGCTGCTCGCGCTCATCCCGGATACGCTCATCGGCGCGTTCCTGCACGAGGCGGGCACCGGCGGCGATCTCGCGCTCACGCTCTCGGAAGGCAAGGACTACCTTCGCATCATGCTCTTCGGTCTGCCGGCGTTCTGCCTTACGACGGCGTATGTGAGCATACTGCGCGTCACCGGCGACAACCGCCTGCCGATGAAGGCGAGCATCGCGGCGATCTTCGTCAATCTCGTTTTCAACTATCTGCTCATCTACGGCAAGCTCGGCTTCCCGATGCTCGGCGTCCGCGGCGCAGCCATTGCCACGGTGCTCTCGCGCTATGTGGAGTTCGGACTGATCCTGCTCGGCACCCACGGGAAGAAAACGCCGCCGCGGTTTATCCGCGGGCTGTACCGCGGCTTTGCGATCCCCGGCCATCTCGCCGGACAGATCGTCCGCAAGGGCATGCCGCTGCTCGTGAACGAGATGTTCTGGTCGCTCGGCATGACGATGCTCACGCAGTGCTACTCCTACCGCGGGTTGGACGCCATTGCCGCGCTGAACATCAACTCCACGGTGCTCAATCTCTTCAATACCGTTATCTTCACGATGGGCAACACCGTCGGCATCATCATCGGCAATCTGCTCGGCGCGGAGGAGTATGACCGCGCGCGGAATTACTGCCCGAAACTCGCCGCGCTCAGCTGCGCGGCCAGCGCGGCGGTCGGCGTTGTGATGTTCCTCGTCGCGCCGTATGCCCCGCGGCTTTACAACACCTCCCACGAGATCATGACGCTCGCCGCGTCGCTCATGCGCATCTGCGCTCTCATGCTGCCGGTCCACGCCGTGGTAAACGCCGCGTACTGGACCATCCGCGCCGGAGGCCGGACGTACATCACCATGCTTTCGGACAGCGTGTTCACCTGGGTCGTGTCGGTATCGATCGCGTGGGTGCTCATCCATAAAACGGGTCTGCCGCTCGTGGAGGCGTACCTCTTTGTGAATCTCGCCGACCTTATCAAAATGGTCATCGGCATCGTGCTTCTCCGCCGCGGCATCTGGGTGCGCAACATCGTCACCGGCGAGGAGATCGCGGCCGGGAATGCTGCGGGCTGATTTCCGGTTGTATTCTTCACCGTTTCGGTGTAAAATCGTTTCAATGAGGTGAGAACAATGCATCGAATCGGTGTTTTTGACAGCGGCATCGGCGGCCTTACGGTGGTGCGCCAGCTCCGGCGGGCATTCCCGCAGCTGGATATGGTATATCTCGGCGACACCGCCCGCGTACCCTACGGCGGGCGCTCGGTCGAGACGATCACGCACTATGCCGAGGACGACGTGCGCTTCCTGCTCCGCAAGGACGTGGAGGCGATCGTCATCGCCTGCGGCACGGTGAGCTCCAACTCGCTCGACGCGCTGCGCGAAAAGTTTGACCTGCCGATCTACGGCGTGATCGAAAGCGCGGCGCGGCTTGCTGCGAGCATGACGAAAACGCGCTCCGTCGGCGTCATCGGCACGCAGGCAACGGTCAAGAGCGGGGCATACGAAACGCACATCCGCGCCATAGACCCCGGGGTTCACGTCGTCTCCCGCGCCTGCCCGCTTTTTGTGCCGCTCGTGGAAAACGGGATCGCGCCGGACGATATCGTCGCGGAGACGGTCTGCTCGCGGTATATGGAGGCCTTTGACGGCAAGAATATCGACGCGCTCATCATGGGCTGCACGCATTACCCCGTGTACCGCCCGGCGCTCGAAAAGCGGCTGCCCGGCGTGCGGATGATCGATGTCGGCGAAGCGCTCGCCGAAGCGCTGCGGCCCCTTTTCGCCGAAAGCCGCGGCACCGGCGCGGTCGAATACTACGTTACGGAGCGCAGCGCCGCCTTTGACGAGATCGTCCGCGTCATGGATCCTTCGCTTGACCCTGCCGCCATCCGCGTGGAGAACGCTTTTATACAGTAAAATATAGAAAAATGAGCTGTTTTCGTTACCGAAAACGGCTCATTTTGTGTAGAAACCAGCCGGGAAACATACTTGACGAACACGCCGATGCGTAATATAATTTTGCTATCGATATAGTGCAAAACTCAACAAAAGAGATATAAAATGTGGAGGAGTCAGCATGGATAAGCAGACCAAGTCCGGAATGCCTGTGGATGAAAGCAAATATTCCTTTACGATCCCCCGCACGGACGAGCCGAGAGAGAAGATCCTCAAGCTCGGCGCGATGATCACCGACCGCATCGGCAAGGTCACGGGCAACGATCCCGAGTATTGGGGACTCGCGGGCGTTGTTACGGACGAAATGGCGGATGTCGCGCTCAAGATGAAGGTGCGCAAGCCGAAAACGACCGCGCAGATCGCCGCGCTCACCGGCAAAAGCGAGGAAGAGCTCGAAAAGCTGCTCACCGAGATGGCGTACATCGGCCTTGTCGAGTACAACTGGGAAAATCTGGACGGGAAAAACCCGAACCACGAGAAGCGCTGGACGCTGCCGCAGTTCGTTCCGGGCAGCGCGGAGTTCGTCAACATGCGCCAGTCGCAGATCGACGAGCACCCGGAGGTCGCGGCGTTCTTTGAGCGCATGACGTTCCTCCCGCTGGAGAAGGTCACGCCGATGGTGCCTCCCGGAGGCGCCGGCATCGGCATGCATGTCATCCCCGTGGAAAAGGCGATCGAGACCGAGAACAAGTCCGTCTCCATCGAGCACATCTCCCACTGGCTGAAAAAGTACGACGGCGTTTACGCCGCTTCGCCCTGCTCCTGCCGTATGTCCCGCGCCAAGCTCGGCGAGGGCTGCGGCGACGATCCGCAGGACTGGTGCATCGCCGTGGGCGATATGGCGCGCTACGTCGTCGAGACCGACCGCGGCCATTACATCACCTATGACGAGGTGCTCGAGATCCTGCACAAGGCCGAGGAGAACGGCTTTGTCCATGAGATCACGAACATCGACGGCGAAGAGAAGATCATCGCCATCTGCAACTGCAACGTGAACGTCTGCAACGCGCTGCGCACGAGCCAGCTCTTCAACACGCCGAACCTTTCCCGCAGCGCCTACGTTGCGAAGGTCGAGAGCGAAAACTGCGTCGCGTGCGGCCGCTGCGTCGAGACGTGCCCCGCGGGCGCGGTGAAGCTCGGCCAGAAGCTCTGCACGAAGGACGGCCCCATCGAGTACCCGCGCCACGAGCTGCCGGACGAGACCGCCTGGGGTCCGGATAAGTGGGACATCAACTACCGTGACAACAACCGCATCAACTGCTACGATACCGGTACGTCCCCGTGCAAGACGGCGTGCCCGGCGCACATCGCCGTGCAGGGCTATCTGAAGCTCGCCGCGCAGGGCAAGTACCGCGAGGCGCTCCAGCTCATCAAGCGCGAAAACCCGTTCCCCGCCGTATGCGGCCGCATCTGCAACCGCCGCTGCGAGGACGCCTGCACCCGCGGCACCGTTGATCAGGCCGTCGCCATCGACGAGGTCAAGCGCTTCATTGCCCAGCAGGATCTCGAAGCTGCCACGCGCTTCATCCCCGAAAAGATCATCCCGAAGGTCGGGGGCGGATTCGATGAGAAGATCGCCATCATCGGCGCGGGGCCGGCGGGCATGTCCTGCGCGTACTTTCTCGCCGAGAAGGGCTATCGTCCGACCGTGTTCGACAAATCTCCCCGTCCCGGCGGTATGCTGATGAACGCCATTCCGAACTTCCGTCTCGAAAAGGACGTTGTGGAGGCCGAGATCGACATTCTGCGCGAGATGGGCGTGGAATTCCGCTGCGGCGTGGATGTCGGCAGGGACGTCACCATCCCCGAGCTGCGCGCGCAGGGCTACAAGGGGTTCTATGTTGCCGTCGGTCTGCAGGACGGCGGACGTCTCCGCGTTCCCGGCGACGACGCCGAGGGCGTCATGTCCGGCGTGGACTTTACAAAGAAGGTCAACCTTGCGCCCGAAACGAAGCTCACCGGCAAGGTCGTTGTAATCGGCGGCGGCAACATCGCCTCCGATGTCGCCCGCACCGCCGTGCGCTGCGGCGCGGAGAGCGTCACGCTCTACTGCCTGGAGGGGTACGACGAAATGCCCATGGGCGAAGAGGACCGTACCGAGTGCGAGCGCGACGGCATCTCCATCCATGCCGGCTGGGGCCAGACCGCGATCGACACCGAGAACGGCCATGCCAGGGCCATTCGCTTCCGCAAGTGCCTGTCCGTCAAAAATGCCGAGGGCCGCTTCGCCCCCGCGTTTGACGACGCCCGGACCGAGACCGCCGAGGCGGATACGATCCTTTACTGCATCGGCCAGCACGCCGCCTGGGGCGAGCTGCTCGCCGGAACAAAGGTGGAGTTCAACTCCAACGGCACCGTCAAGGCCGATCCGCTGACCTACCAGACCGCCGAGCCCGACATCTTCGTCGGCGGCGACGCCTACACCGGCCAGAAGTTCGCCATCGACGCCATCGCCGCCGGCAAGGAGGGCGCCGTGTCCCTGCACCGCTTTGTGCAGCCGAACACGAGCCTCACCATCGGCCGCAACCGCCGGCAGTTCATCGAGCTCGATAAGAAAAACGTTCTTCTCGATATCAACAGCTTTGACAACACGCCGCGCCAGCGCCCCGGCTACAACGAGGAGCTGCGCCGCACGATGCAGGACGGCCGCGCATGCTTCACCGAGGAGCAGGTCAAAGCCGAGACCGCCCGCTGTCTCGGCTGCGGCGCGAGCGTCGTCGATCCGAACAAGTGCATCGGCTGCGGCATCTGCACGACGCGCTGCGGCTTTGACGCCATCCGTCTCCACCGCGAGCGTCCCGAGTGCAGCACCATGGTGCGCAGCGAGGACAAGATGAAGGCCATCCTGCCGTATATGCTCAAGCGCGCCGTGAAGATCAAGCTCAAGGGCAAAAAGGGCTGAGCATGCACGAGCTTGGGATCGTATTCCACATGATAAAAACCGTCGAGCGCATCGCGGAGGAAAACGTTCTTACGAGCGTTTCTTCCGTCACGCTCGAGCTTGGCGAGGTGTCCGGCGTTGTGCCGCACGAGCTCACATCCTGCTGGAACTGGGCCGTCGCGCAGACGGAGGTTTTGAAGGGCGCGGAGCTTAGGATCGAGACCATTCCCGCCGTGACGCTTTGCGAGAACTGCACCCATACGTATCCGACCGTCCCGCAGGGACGCGTCTGCCCGCTGTGCGGCAGCGAGGAAACCGTGCTCCTGCAGGGCAACGAGATCAATCTCAAAGAAATCGAGGCTTGCTGAAATGGACAGTGTACGCATCATAGAGATCAAGGAGAGCGTTTTTGCCGACAACGACCGCGAGGCCGACCGTGTCCGCGCAAAGCTCAAGGAGGGAAAAACATTCCTTCTCAATCTCATGTCCTCGCCCGGCTCCGGCAAGACGACGACGCTTCTGCGCACGATCGAGCGCTTGAAGGACGATCTTCGCATCGGCGTTATGGAAGCGGACATCGATTCCTCCGTAGACGCCGAGACCATCGCCCGCACGGGCGTGAAGAGCATCCAGCTCCACACCGGCGGCATGTGCCATCTCGATGCCGGAATGACCGAGCAGGGGCTTACCGAGCTCGGCACGGCGGACGTCGATCTCGCGGTGCTCGAAAACGTCGGCAATCTCGTCTGCCCGGCGGAGTTCGATACGGGCGCGGTGAAAAACGCAATGATCCTCTCCGTGCCGGAGGGACACGATAAGCCGCTCAAATACCCGCTCATCTTCACCGTGTGCGACGCGCTCATCATCAACAAGATCGATGTGCTGCCGTATTTCGATTTTGACATGGACAAGGTGCGCGAGTACGCGCTGCGGCGCAACCCCCGTCTGGAGATCTTCCCGATCTCCGCCAAGACCGGCGAGGGCGTCGAGGCCTGGACAAACTGGCTCAAAAAGCAGGTCCGGGACTGGACGGAGGAATGAAAGCAAAAAAACGGAGCAGTCATTTTCTGACTGCTCCGTTTTTCTGTGGAGAGCGGCGAGTTATTTTACTTCTGCGGTCGTCTGCGCCATGACGGTCAGAGCCTCGAGCACATCGGCCTTCTGGCTCTCCTCGTAATACGTGCCGGTGTAAATGTAGAGGTAAGCGCCGGTCACGGCGTAGAGCGTGATCTGATCCGTGGGCGGGATGGAGAGGATCGCATCGCGGCCTCCGGCGGCGTCAACGTCGTCCTGCGTGATGACGCCCTGCTCGAGAAGACGGTCGAGCATCTCGTCGTTGAAGCGCGTGACCGTTTCGGTGTAGATCACGCTCTTGCCGTTGATCGAGCGAAGCTCGGCATTGAGGATCTCAATGTTGGGGAACGATTCGGTAATGCTTTCCGTGAGCTTATTCATGTACTTTTCCGTGAACTTGCCGCTGTAGACGCCGGACTGCTGGACGTTGATGTTGACGGCTTTCCCGGAGTCGATCGTATCGTTATAGTAGATGATGAGCGGGGAAGTGCCGTCGCTGCCGGTCCACTTATCGGCGGGATACTGCGTCGAAAACGTGCTGTTGCTGACCGTTCCGAGCGTCATGGAGGAGAGATCGACCTTCTCCAGCGGGGGATAATCCTCCTCGCTCACGGTGCCGCATCCGGCGAGGATCAGGCAGAGCACGAGACAAACGGCGGTGAGCGCCGCAAAAGCTTTTCTTTTCATAGCTATCACTCCTTTGCTGAGTGACAATGATTTTACCATATCGCTGAGGAAAAGACAACCTTTATCCCACCGTCTCGCCGAGCTTCCCGGCGAGCTTTGTGAGCGGCTTTACCTTCCAGCGCAGCACCATGCCGAGCGCTGCGCCGACGAGCGCCTGCAGGATCTGGTAGGGGAGCTTTGCGATCGCCGCGGCGGGCGTCGCGTAGATGAACGCGCGGCCGAGCGAGTAGCCGACGACCATGATGACCGCGCCGAGCAGCACGCCGATGAGGGACGCGATCACGGGCTTCTCCTTCATCATCCGGTGGGCGCAGAGCGAAATGGCGACCGCCTGCAATCCGTGCGTGACGAGCGAGACGAACATCGGCGTCGGATAAAAGAAGAAATCGCCGAGGAACGCGCCGATACCGCCGACGCAGAACGCCCCCAGCGGGTCAAGGATCAGCGCGGCAAAGCAGATGATCACGTCGTTCAGATAGAGATGTCCGCCCGGAACGGGAACGCTGAACACGCTCATGCTCATAATGATGTTCATCGCCATCAGCAGCGCCGTCGTGCAGAGCCAGCGCGTGCCGTGTTTCGTTTTCGCTCTCATGGATATATCTCCCCTTGTTTTTTTCTTACCCATAGCTTACAATGTTCTGGATATATTAAAATATCCAGAGAAGGAGAAGATAATAATACCAGATGAAACAGGACAACGAACACCGCCCGGCGTATCTGCGCCTGTATGAGCGCCTGCGCGGCGAGATCGTCCGCGGCGATTATCCCTTCGGCGCGCGGATGCCGTCCAAGCGGCAGCTGGCCGAGGAGGAGGGGCTGAGCGTCGTCACGGTAGAGCACGCTTACGCGCTGCTGACGGACGAAGGGTATCTCGAAGCGCGCCGCCGCAGCGGGCACTATGTGCAGTTCCACGATACGGACGGCTTTGTGCCGAGCGCGCCGGTAAGACCGGCGGCTGTCCCGGCGGGGGAGAGGGCGGACTTTCCGTTTTCGGTGCTCTCGCGGGTGATGCGCCGCGTCATCAGCGAGTACGGCGAGCAGCTTCTGGAAAAAAGCCCGAACAACGGCTGCGATGCGCTGCGGCAGGCGATCTCGCGCTATCTCGCGCGCAGCCGCGGCATCCGCGTGAAGCCGGAGCAGATCTTCGTCGGCTCCGGCGCGGAATATCTCTACGGACTGATCGTGCAGCTTCTCGGCGCGGCGCGCATCTACGCGGCGGAGGATCCGTCGTATGAAAAGATCGCGCTCGTTTACCGCGCGCACGGCGCTTCGCTCGAGCTTCTGCCGCTCGGCGCGGACGGCATCCGCAGCGACGCGCTCGCCGCCACGCGCGCCTCCGTGCTGCATATTACGCCCTACCGCAGCTATCCGAGCAATGTCACCGCGTCCGCGGCCAAGCGGCGCGAGTATATCCGCTGGGCTTCCGAGCCGGGGCGGTATATCGTTGAGGACGATTTTTCTTCGGAATTTACGGTCGCGTCCAAGCCGGAGGAAACGGTGTTCTCGCTCGCCGAGAGCGGAAACGTGATCTACCTGAACACGTTCTCGCAGACGGTCGCGCCGTCGCTGCGCATGGGCTATATGGTGCTCTCGGAAAAGCTCGCGGCGCAGTACGCCGAGCGGATCGGGTTTTATTCGTGCACCGTGCCGCTCTTTGAGCAGCTCGTGCTTGCCGAGCTGTTGGAGAGCGGCGACTATGAGCGCCACATCCGCCGCACCCGCCGCGCCCTGCGAAAAAGAACAGAAAAATAAAATGCCCCCGGAAAGGAGACATTGAACGGGCGGGGCAGAGCCCCGCCCGCAGGTGAGAGCGGCAGGTTAAAGCAGATACTTTTCCATGGCCCAGGCAGCGCCGTCCTCGTCACAGGCGGGCGCGATGACGTCCGCCGCGGCTTTCACGTTCTCGGGCGCGTTCGCCATGGCGATGCCGAGCCCCGCCCAGCGGAGCATGGAAATGTCGTTTTCCCCGTCGCCGATGGCGATGGTCTCCTCGCGCGGTATGCCGAGGATCGCCGCCACGCGCGCGAGACCCGCGGCCTTGTTGACGCCCGTCGGCACGATCTCCAGCGCTTCCGGGCTGGACGCAAAGCAGTCCACCGGATGCGGCGGCGCGCTGTGCAGCTTTTTCGCTGCGCGCCGTACCGTCAGCGGCAGACCGAGCAGCAGGATCTTGTATATCCCCTCGTGTGCGACCTCTTCGGGGGATGGCAGCGGCAGCGGCGTGCTCGAGGAGCGCTGCGCGTACATCTCCGAAGCGGCGTTCACACGGTCGGTATAAATGCCGCTGCAGCCGTAAACGATGGCGGCGCTCGCCCTCCGGCGGCACCAGCGGAGCATCGTGAGCGCGGTCGGTTCGTCCATCATGGTCTCGGAAAGCGTTTCGCCCGTCGTGCAGCTCTGCACCAGTCCGCCGTTTCCGAGAATGAGCGGCACATCGCCGGGGAAGAGCTCACGCGCGACCTTGGCGCTGCCGCCGAGCCGTCCGGAGGCGAGCGTTACGAAATTTCCCGCGGCATATACGGCGCGGATCGTCTCGCGCGTGTGCGCCGAAACCTTCCGGTCGGAGCCGGTGAGCGTGAGATCATAATCGGCGGCCATCAATCGGTATGCCATAACATCGACTTCCTTTCCCGCGAAAGTATAACGGACGGCGCGCCGGAATGTCAAGAGCGCGGCGATTTACGAACGGCGAAGCATGTGGTATAATAGCCGGGAAATATCCCACAGGAGGAAAAACAATGATAAAGCTCGAAATGGAACTTTCCGATATCGATTACGAGGTCCTGGTAAAGGAGATCCTTCCCAAAGTCGCCGACCGGCTCAAGCAGAACGGCAGCCCGCTCGCGCCGCTCCTCTCCGGCGGCATGGCGGCAAACGTTCTGCTGCGCGCCTCCGACAGCGTGCGCGACCGCATGGCCGCGGAGATCCTCAACGCCGCCGCGCCGCGCCTGACCGGAACGCTCGAAAAGCTCGCCGCCGACAACGGCATTCCCTGCAAGGTGCAGGGCCTGCGCGCGACCGCCGCACAAAAATAAGAGACTCCATATGCATTCGCAGCCCCCGAGAGCCTTGACTTTCGGGGGCTGCGCCGTTTCCGAGAGAACAAAAATCCCCGAAGACCGAAGTCTTCGGGGAAAAATGCCGTATCCGGATCATCGTCCCGCCACTTTTGAGGGGCGTCAGACGAAGGCGAGGATAAGCGGGGGTAAGCTGTTACACGATGCGGCGGGCCGCGACGAGACGCATGCCGGCGGTGCTGCTGAGAGACTGAATGCTCACGACGGCGCCGGAGTAAGGCGCGTGGATGAAGTTGCCGCCGCCGATGTAGAGCGCGGCGTGCCAGATGTTGTACACGCTGCTGCCGAAGAGCAGGATGTCGCCGGCCTGCAGGTCGTTGAGATCCACGTCCACGCCGTTGTAGTACATGCTCTGCGCCACGCGGTTGAGCGAGTAGCCGTGCTGACCGTAGGAGTAGTACACGAGACCGGAGCAGTCAAAGCCGACATCGGGAGAGGTGCCGCCCCAGACGTAAGGCACGCCGAGATACTGCATCGCGGTATCGACGATCGCCTGCGCGGCGGAAGCGTTGTGCGAGAAGCTGGGCGCGGCGGGCGTTTCCGGCGCGGCCGGAGTCTCGGCCGGAGTCTCAGCCGGGGTTTCGGGCTCCTGCGCGGGAGGCTCGATCGGCGTCACCTCGGTGGTGGTGTTTTCGGTAGTGTCCGGGGTCTGCGGCTCGGAGTAGATGGTGCCGTCATTGCCGGACACGGTCGCGGCGGAGATGGTGTAGGTCTTGGAGGTGCCGTTGAGCACGACATAGTCGCCGTAGATGTAGCCGGTGCTGCCGTTATATACGCATTCATACCAGGAGCCGCACACGCCGTTCACGCGGATGGGCGTGCCGGTCTCAAGCGTTTCGATCACGCTGCTGTAGGTGCTCGGGCCGCTGCGGAAGCAAATGCCGGAGCCGAGAACGGTGGCGTTGCTGTCGCCGGTCGCGGGAGGCGCAACGTAGGTCTGCGAAGGAACTTCCTGCGCGGGCTGCTGCACGGTCTCCTGCGTGGGCTCCTGCGCCGGAGCCTTGTCCGGGACGGAATCCACGTTCTCCGCGGACGGGACCTCGTTGAAGAGCAGGTAGTAGGAAGCCATGTAGCCGGTCTTGCCGTTGTAGCTCACCTTGTACCAGCCGTAGCCGGCGTCGCCGAGAACATAAACGGTCGCGCCCTGCGGGGCGGCGTCAATAACATTGCTGTTGAAGCTGCCGCTGTCACGCAGGTTGACTTCGCCCGGCGTTGCGATGAACGCTTCGCCCGAAATGGCAAACGCGCTGCTCGTGAGCAGAGACGCCGCCAGAAGAAGCGTAACGATAACGGAAAGCAGTTTCTTGCAGTTTTTCATGATCCCCATACCTCATTTCCTGGAGCTGGTGCGCTGTTTCGGAGGTTAGTCCTTCGTCAGCGCTCGTTCGAGCCACACGCTCGCCACGTCCATGGCGGCGTACAGGCTGCCTTTTTCGGATTTCTTCACGATGCGGTCGCGGCTCTTGACCGTCGGGTCGGTGAGCTGCAGCTGGACGCTCACGCGGGTGGCGACCTTCAGCTCACCGGCGCTTTCCGCACCGGCAACCGGCTTGACCGGTTTCGTGTCCATGATCTGCATCATGATGATGTACTTGTCGGACATGCTGCCGTAATAGAGGATGTTGTCCTTGCGGCGGAGCGGGTGTCCCTTGTACACCAGCGCATTCTTAGCGGATGCCAATTCAAATCACCTCGAATTTGTAACCAAAATGTAACACATTGTATCCCACCTGTCAACAGAAACGGAGCTTTTTGTGAATCACGCACAGTTATTACCGGAATAAAACCGTTTAAATTAGCCGTTATGACGCAAAATCCGGCAACAAAAGTTACAAAACGGCGAGCAGAGGGGATCGTTCTGCGTTGGCCGCTGCCGGAAAAACGGTAACAAAACCGGAAAAACTGGCTGTTGGCGGGGAAAACCGCAGCGCCGGATGGCCGGCGCTGCGGCGGTGTTCGCGGGGGAAGGGGGATGCTCAGTCGTCCTTTACGGATTCGACGACGCCCTTTGCAAGACCGGCGATGCCCTGGATCTCGGAGGGGATGATGATCTTGGTGGCCTTGCCGTCGGCGGCGGCGGTGAAAGCCTCCAGCGCGCGCAGACGCAGCACCGGATCGGTGGGGGCGGCGTCGTTGAGCAGACGGATGCCGTCGGCGGTCGCCTTCTGCACGGCGAGGATCGCGGCGGCGCGGCCTTCGGCCTCAAGGATCTGCTCCTGCTTCTTCGCGTCGGCGCGGAGAATGGCGGATTCCTTTTCGCCCTCGGCCTCGAGAATGGCGGCGCGCTTTTCACCCTCGGCGCGGAGGATGGCCTCGCGGCGTTCGCGCTCGGCCTTCATCTGCTTTTCCATCGCGCTCTGGATCTCGCGCGGCGGGAGAATGTTCTTGAGCTCCACGCGGTTGACCTTGATGCCCCAGGGGTCGGTAGCCTCGTCAAGAATGACGCGCATCTTGCTGTTGATGATGTCGCGGCTCGTGAGGCACTGGTCAAGCTCCAGATCGCCGATGATGTTGCGGAGCGTCGTGGCGGAGAGCGTTTCGATGGCGACCATCGGCTGCTCGATGCCGTAGGTATAGAGCTTCGGGTCGGTGATCTGGAAGTAGACAACGGTGTCGATCTGCATGGTGACGTTGTCCTTCGTGATCACGGGCTGGGGCGGGAAGTCTGCGACCTGCTCCTTGAGCGAGACGCGGCGCGCCACGCGCTCGATGAACGGCAGCTTCACATGGAGACCCTTGCCCCATGTGGTGCTGTACGCGCCGAGACGCTCGATGACGTAGGCCTGCGCCTGCTGTACGACGCACAGGTTCGTGATGATGAGTACGAGCACCAGCACGAGAATGATGGCTAATACGATCATGGGATTTCCTCCTTATTAAAATACAATGCGGATTCAGCGCACACTGCGCTCTACGATGAGTTTTACGCCCTCAATGGCGCGGACGGTGACGCGCTCGCCGGTCTCAATGGCGACGGCATCGTCGGTGCTGCGCGCGGTCCACACAACGCCGTCAAGCTTTACGGCGCCGGTGGCGGCGAGATTGTCGATGCGCTCGGTGACAACGGCGGCGCGGCCGATGCTGCGGTCGGCGTTGGTAGCGACGCTCCGGCTGTCCACATACCGCTTCACGAGCGGCCGCGTGAGAACGAGCGTGGCGACGGAGACGATGACGAACCAGAAGATCTGGAGCCACATCGCCGCGCCGAGCGCCGCGCAGATGAGCGCCACGAGCGAGCCGAAAACGAACCAGATGGATACAAGTCCCGCGGTCACGGCTTCAACGATGAGAAACACGACGAGCGCCACGACCCAGAATGCGATCGTTCCGGAAGGTGGGATCACGGAAAAAACCTCCCTTATTTTAATTTGTATCTATCATACCGTATTTTCCGCCGCTCGGCAATAACATTCTCACCAAAAATCACTCTTTAAATCGTGTAAAGCTCCATCTTGCCTTTTTTGCCGCCGCGCGTTACAATACAGTTATTAGCTAACAGGCTAAAATGAAAAAGGGTACAGGTAAAACGCTGTATGAACAAACACTTGAAAAAACCGCGCAACGAGGAAATGTATAAGGCGATCCTTACGCTCAATACCGTGGAAGAGCTGATGAAGTTCTTTGACGACCTCTGCACGGTATCCGAGCTGCAGGCGATGGAGCAGCGCTATCAGGTGGCGGTGCTTCTCAGCGAGGGCATGATCTATAACGACATACTGGAAAAGACCGGCGCTTCGAGCGCAACGATCAGCCGCGTGAACCGCTCACTGCAGTACGGCGAGGACGGCTACAGCGTAGCCTTCCGCCGTCTGAAGGAACAGCAAGCGGAAGAAGAGAAGGAAGCGGAAGAATAATGAGCCAGTGCTATGGACCTCTCGCCGCGCGCTATGACGCGCTGACCGGAGACGTGCCGTACGAAGCGCTGGAGACATGGTATGAAACGGCCTTTGCCCACAGCGGCAGGGCCGTTCATACGGTTTTGGATCTCTGCTGCGGCACGGGTACGCTCTCGCTGCTGCTGGCCGAACACGGGTACGAGATGATCTGCGTGGACGCCTCGGAGGAAATGCTCTCGGTGTTCCAGCAGAAGCTCTGCGAGCTGCCGGAGGGCGTCGTTGCGCCGATGCTTCTCTGCCAGCGGGCGGAGAAACTCGATCTTTATGACACCGTGGACGCCGCGGTATGCTCGCTCGACGGCGTGAACTACATGCGGCCCGAAACGCTTCCGGAGGTGTTCCGGCGGCTGCATCTGTTTCTCTCGCCGGGCGGTACGCTCTGCTTTGACTTTCTCTCGCCGGGGCATATGCGCTCGCTCGACGGGCAGTGCTTCGTGGACGAGGAGGACGATACGCTGTGTCTCTGGCGCTCGGAGGTCGTGGAAAACGAGCTGCGCTACGGCATGGACATTTTCCGCCGCATCAAGGGGCAGACCTACCGCCGTGAGCAGGAAGAGCATACGGAGTATATCTATACGCCGGAAACGCTGGAAAAGCACCTCGTCGATGCGGGCTTCGGCAGCATCCGCCTTTTTACGGACGGCCCGCAGCACAACCAGGGACGGCTCTTCTTCACCGCCGAGTGCGTGAAGGAGTAAAAAGAAACCAATGCCTCCCTTGTGCAAAGGGAGGTGGCAAAACCGCAGGTTTTGACGGAGGGATTGCAGACTGTTGCGTGCTTCGTCAAACGACAATCCCTCAGTCAGCCTTACGGCTGACAGCTCCCTTTACACAAGGGAGCCTTTCCCACAGAGCCATTTGCAAGTCAATTTCTAAGGAGAAAAAACCATGGGCAAAATTCTTCGCGCCGTCACGAACGACGGCACGGCAAAAATATCCGTCATCACCGCGCCCGACATGGTCGAGCGTGCGAGAGAGATCCACCATCTGCACCCCGTCGGCACGGCGGCGCTCGGCCGCACGCTCTGCGGCGCGTCGCTCCTCGGCGAAATGCTCAAGGAGGACAACGCCGCGCTCACGCTGCGCATCCAGGGCGGCGGGCCGATCGGCACGATCCTCGCGGTATCGGACAATGCCGGCAATGTGCGCGGCTACGTCTCCCACCCCGAGGTCGATCTTCCCATCCGCGAGCGGGACGGCAAGCTCGACGTCTCCGGCGCGGTCGGCAGGGAGGGCCTTCTCACGGTCAGCCGCGACATCGGCCTGCGCGAGCCGTACTCCGGTTCCTCCGCGCTCGTGAGCGGCGAGATCGCCGAGGACCTCGCGGCGTTTCTCACCGAGAGCGATCAGCTTGGCTCGGCGTGCGCGCTCGGCGTGCTCGTGAATCCGGACGGCAGCGTCAAGGCCGCGGGCGGCTTTATCATGCAGCTCATGCCGAACGCCGCCGAGGAGACGGTCAAGGAGCAGGAGGACAACATCTTCCTCATGGACCAGCTTACGACCATCCTCGACGAGGACGGCGCGGAGACGGTCATCGCGCAGGTGTTCAAGGGCCTTGCATGGCACAAAACGGCGGAGAGCGATATGGCGTACAAGTGCTATTGCAGCCGCGAGCGGGTGCTCGGCGCGCTCGCGAGCCTTTCCGCGGACGATCTCGCGTCGCTGCGCGAGGAGCAGAAGGATATCGAGGTGCGCTGCCAGTTCTGCGACGCCGTGTACAACTTCACCCCCGAAGAGATCGCCGCGCTCAACGCGCCGGAGGAGGACAAAAAAGCATGAAGCTTTCGGATACGCTGCTTCAGCAGGAAGGCCTTTCCATGGCGCACGACGGCGCGACCTACTGCGGCACGCGCGGGGAATATACGTTCCTGATCCTGATGGGGCGCAACGAGCTTGTCGTCTCCGTTCTCCGCGGCGGGGAAGAGCCGGATAAAGAGAGCTTCCGCGACTTTGTCAAGGCGCGGCCGGAGCTCTCCGGCTGCAAAACGGCGGGGACGCGCGTCATCTTTTCCCTCCGCCCCGGCGCTGCGGCGAAAAGCTATGCCGGGAAGATCCACACGCTCCTGCCGGAGCTTCTCTTGTTCCTGCATGAAAACGGCTACGAAAACTGCTGCGAGATCTCCCACGCCGTCGGCGAAACGGTCGGCTGCATGACGAGCGGCGTGCCGCAGCTTGTCGCGCCGGCGCTCTTTACGGAGCTCAGCCGCAAGGCGGATCAGAACGAGCGCCTTCAGGCCGAAACGCCCGAAAACATCGGCCGCGGCATCCTCGGCGCGCTCATCGGCGGGCTGATCGGCGCGGCGGCGATCGTGCTCATCGGCCAGCTCGGCTATGTTGCGGCGATCTCCGGCATGGTGCTTGGCTACTGCACCATCAGCGGCTACCGCCGCGGCGCGGGCAAGCTCTCCGCTCTCGGCATCGCCGTGAGCGTCGTCGTGATGCTCGCTGCGGTCTATCTCGGCAACCGTATGGACATTGCGATCGCGGCATCGCGGGAGCTGGATCTCTCCCTTGGTCAGGCGTTCGCGTGGATGCACGAGCTGGTGGACGCCGACGCCTATCGGAGCAATCTCATCACGCTCTATCTTTTCTCGGCCATCGGCGCGGTACCGGCGGCGTTCAACGCGCACAAGATCGCCAAGGAAAAGGGGCGCGTCTACCGCATCGGCGAATAAAAATCGATAAATTCTCCCCCGCCAAAGCAATTTCGGCGGCAGAGTCAAGACCACCGGCTGCGCCGGTGGTCTTGAGCGTGTCAAAAAAGTTTTTTTGACACGCTCTCAAACGAGACCTACTTCGTTGGACTCTCGTTTGAAAAGGCTGCGGCTCGCCGCACCGCACTCGCTTACGCCCGCACGTTTGCGAGCCGAGAAGCAAAAATGCTTTGAACTTTATTTGCGCCTGCGGGCGCAAACTCTGCGAGGCTTTTTCGACAGCCAACAGCCGCAGCGGGAAACCACTGCGGCTGTTGGCTGTCTTGAGGGGTATGTTCACAGAGCGGGCGCGTCCGGCGATAAATTCCCCGGCGGCGTCCTCCGGCAGCGTGATGCGGCGCTTATACACAATGCCCTTGTATTTCTTTTTCAGCTCGAGAAACACCTCGCCGCCCGGCTCGGTCACGCCGTAGCTGCGCAGCCGCAGCTTTTCCTTGTACGCCGGCTTTTCGAGCGAGGCGCGGATGAGCCGGTAATCGGCCGTATCGTAATATATATTGCAGATGGTGCTCTCACCATGCTCATCCGGGACCATCCGCGCACCGAACGCGGCTTCGAGCGCTGCGCGCTGCGCGTCCGTGATGCAGTATTTGAGCTCCCGCCGTTCAAAAGTATATCCGTTCATGGTGGCGTCTCCTTTGCTTTGATGGTGCTGCTATACGGCGATTTCCTGAAATCTTCCTGAAAAAGAAAGCCGCCCCGAAGATTTTTTTCTTCGGGGCGGTGAGGTTTTGGGAAGGCGCGGGACGTGACCGTTCATTCCTCAGGCGCTGACGGCGCGAGAGGGATGCGCTGCGGCTCGTCCGTCGGCGCGGGCGTCGGTTCCACGGTGGGCTCCGGGGTCGGCGCCTCCGTGGGTGCGGGCGTCGCGGTCGGCACGGGCGTCGGCTCCGGCGTCGTTTCAAGATCGCCGAAAATGCCGGTGTCGTAGCCGCGGTTCGTCGGGTCGTTGAACTGGATCACGGGCAGCGGCTCGTTGATCTGCGACATGATGCGCCGCCAGATCTGCGCGGCGGGGTTGCCGGAATAGTACATGGGCGCGGGACTGTCGTAGCCGGTCCAGACGGCGGTCACATAGTACGGCGAAAAACCGCAGAACCAGCGGTCGTAGTCATCGGAGGTCGTACCGGTCTTACCGGCGACGGGCATTTTGCCGTAGCCGAGATAGACCTCGTAGCCCGTGCCGTACCACGCGGCGGCCTCAAGCATTTCGGTCATGCACCGGGCGGTGTCCACACTGAACACATGGCTCGTGCGCATGCCGTTTTCGAGAACGGTGTTGCCGTTTGAATCGGTGATGAGCGAATACGATCTCGCGTAGGTCATCTCGCCGTCGTTCGGGAAAGAGGTGTATGCCTGCGCCATTTCGCGCACCGTTACGCCGTAGGTGAACTGGCCGAGAGCGAGGGGGGCATAGTCCCGGTCCGCCTCGACGAGCTGGAAGCCCATGCGCTCGGTGAGGTATTCAAAGGAAACGCTCGGCGTGAGCTTATCGATAATCTGCGCGGCGACGGTGTTCTTCGAGCGCACCAGCGCGTCCCAGATGGTGATGATGCCGTCGTAGGAGCTTCCGGAGTTGCGCGGATACCAGTAGGTGCCGCGCAGCTGGATATCGGGGCTGTCGTCCACGAGCGTAGACTCGGTGATGAGGCCGAGATCCATCGCCGGGCCGTAGGACGCGAGCGGCTTTGCCGAGGAGCCGGAGGGCCGGTGCGCGTCGATGGCGTAGTTAAAGCCGAAGTTGCGGTCCTTTTCGCCGATCGCGCCGCCGATGGCTTTGATCTCGCCGGTGAACGGGTCGATGACCATGCAGGCGGACTGCAGCGGCTGGCTGCTGTAGTAATAGGGCTGCGGCATGCTGTCCGGGTCGGTATAGATATCGTCCACGACCTGCTGCACGAAGGGATCGACGCAGGCGTAGATCTGATAGCCGCCGTGGTACAGGAGCTGGCGCGCCGCGGCTTCGGAAAGACCGAGACGTGACTGCAGATCGCTCAGCACGTCCTTGATGACCATTTCCACATAATAGGAATAGATCTCCTGCTGGTAGACCTCGTTTTCGCCGCGGATGAAGTGCAGCTCGTCGTTATCGACCTCCGCGACGGCGGCGGTATATTCCTCATGGGAGATGTAATCCTGGTCGTACATCTCGTAGAGAATGGTTTTGGTGCGCTTTTTGTTGTTCTCCACGCTGGCGAAGGGGCTGTAGCGCGAGGGGTTGTTCGTAATGCCGACGATGCTCGCGCACTGCGCAAGCGTGAGATCGCGCACATCCTTGCCGAAATAGGTGTTCGCGGCCATCTGCACGCCGCTCGCGCCCTCGCCGAAGTAGACAACGTTGAGATACCACTCCATGATCTCTTCCTTGGTGTATTCCTTTTCGAGATCGAGAGCGCGGAAGATCTCCACGAGCTTTCGCTGCACGGTGACGTCGTCTTCCGTAGTGACGTTTTTGATGAGCTGCTGCGTGATCGTCGAGCCGCCAAAGTCGTTTTTCATGCCGAGGAACATGTTGACGAACGCGCCCGCCGTGCGGTACCAGTCCACGCCCTTGTGGTCGTAGAAGCGCTTGTCCTCGATGGCGACCGCCGCCTTTTCGAGATACGGCGGCAGCTCGTCGTAATCGACCCAGATGCGGTTCTCGTCCGTTGCCAGCACCGCAAGCTCTACGGTCTGGCCGTTGTTATCGTAGGCCCAGACCGTGCTCGAGAGCGAAATGGCGTAGTCCTCAAGCGTGATGTTCAGATCGGTCGTAAGGGTATTCTTCACATAGTAGGCGAAAATGCACGCGAAGAGAAGCCCGCCCAGCAGCAGCACGAGCAGCACCGAGAGAACGATGCGGACAATGAACCGCACCATGTCTCCCACGGTGGATATGGCGGCGTCGCCGACGGCGAGCGCGGTGCGCGCGCCCCGGGACATGCCGCGGGAACGCTTTTCGCGCGGCGCTTTCTTTTTTGCTTTTTTCGCGTCCGGCTTCTTCTCCGGCTCCGGGGCGGTCTTGGCGGTCTCGGGAGACGGCGTGCCGTTTTCCGGCGCGGCTTTGTCTGTCTCCGGCGCGGGCGTTCCCTCCCCCGGCGCGGGAAGCGGCACCGTATCGCCGGATACGGGCGGCACGGGCGCGGTATCGCCGTTCGGTATATCGTTGTAGGGGCGTTTCTGATCCATAGCTGCCTCCGGAATCGTCGAGCATGTGCGTATAATAATAAATCATTATACCATACTTCTGAGAAATATTGTATCCGAAATGGAAATTTTTTAAAGCAGGTATATCCATAGGACGGAAAAAACGGGTAATTCGTTCATTTTCGGGTATACTGCGCGGAGAAGGCAGCAGGGAAACGGAGGAAAAGAGCCATGAAAGCAGGCCATATCGGCGCGGTGTCGCTCGCGCTGTGCGCCGCGGCGGGCGCGGCGATGTTCGCGCTTTCGGGAGGAAAGAAGGCGGAATACTGCTCGCTGGGGGAATACCACGGGCGCGTGGCGATCTTCGCGCCGGATGAGCGGACGCTGCCGCGGCAGATCACGGCCATCGCGGTGCACACGCTGCCGAGCGCCGATCGCGCGGCGCTCTCCGGCGGCATCGCCGTATACAGCCGCGAGGAGCTGTACGCGCGGCTCGAAGATTTCGGGTCGTGAACCATTCGAGCGGATACACTTGATTTTTACCGCATTCATGGTATAATCAAAATACCCGAAGGAAACGAACGGGATCCATACAAAAGAGGTGCTGACATGAACGAAGATTTCGGCGGCGATATCATTACCATCTCCGACGAGGACGGCAACGAGTTTGATCTCGAGCTGCTCGATACTATTGAATTTGAAGGCCAGACGTACTGCGTGTTCGTCCCGGCAGACATTGAAAACATGGACGTGAACGATCCCGATTACGGTCTCATCTTCCTGAAGAGCCGCGAGGAGAACGGCGAGGAGCTTTTCGACTCCGTGGACGACGATGACGAGCTGGATCGTGTGTACGAATATTACCAGCAGATCATGGAAGCGGAAGAAGAGAAGGAATAAGATTTTCTTTCTGCGGTGCTCGTAGCCACACTTCACCGGGTCATTTTAAACCCACATTAGATATAAGGGACGCCTATCTCCGGCCGTGAATTGCAGGCCTCCCGGCTTTTTGCCGGACGTTGGAAGCGCGGAAGCGATCGGGCGGCGACCCACCTGCCGAGTCGTGCAGGTTCTAATCTGACCCCTACGGCATTGCGGAGGGGGCGCACCTTCGGGTGCGCCTTTTTTATATTCAAATGGGAGAGCCCTGCGGGGCTCTCCCATTTGAGGAGATCGCGGCTCGCCGCAGCGCACTCGCTTGCGCTCGCACGTTTGCGAGCCGAGAAGGATTTTCTCCGACGCACAGGTCGCCGGCAAAAATGATTTAAACTCCATTTGCGCCTGCGGGCGCAAACTCTGCGAGACGTTTTGACGGTCTGCGGGGCTATTGGCGCACCTTCGGGTGCGCTTTCTTTATTCTCCGGCAATTTGCCGCAGGGAAGCGTGCCGCGGCGGCGCGATTTCTCTCTTTTTGCCGTTGCGCAGAGAGACTGCTTCATCGTATTCTAACAGCATACTGAGTAGGAAAGTGATCTGCGATGACATCCTTGCAGAAATGGGGAAAGTCCGTCCGCACGACGATCCCGGTCATGGCCGGGTATCTTGTGCTCGGCGCGGGCTTCGGCATACTGCTGCGCACGCGCGGCTACGGTCTCGGCTGGGCGCTTGCCATGAGCGCGTTTATTTACGCCGGGTCGATGCAGTATGTGGCCATCGACCTTCTGACCGGCGGCGCGTCGCTCCTGACGACGGCCGTTACCACGCTGCTCGTAAACGCGCGCCATCTTTTTTACGGCATTTCCATGCTCGAGCGCTACCGCGCCGCGGAAAAATACGCGCCGTATCTCATTTTCTCGCTGACGGACGAGACGTATTCGCTCGTCGCCGCGCGCGAGGATCTCACCGGCGCGGAGTGCTTCCGCATCTCGCTCCTTGACCAGCTTTACTGGGTGCTCGGCACGGCGCTCGGCTCGCTTGCGGGCGCGTATCTGGACTTTAACACGACCGGCATCGACTTTTCGCTCACGGCGCTCTTTCTCACGGTGTTCACCGAGCAGTGGCTGGAGACGAAGGATCACGCCCCGGCGCTCATCGGTCTCGGCGTTTCGATCGTCTGCCGTCTTCTGTTCGGCGCGGACAGCTTCCTGCTGCCGACGATGGGCGGCATGCTCTGCTGTCTTTTGGTGCTCGACGCGCGCCGGACGAAGAAGGGAGGCGAGAGCGTATGAATACGCACGCCGTTTTGCTCATCGCGGTCTCCGCGCTCGTCACGGCGCTCATCCGCTTCGCGCCGTTTCTTGTATTCCGCGGCGGCCGGGAGACGCCCGCCTTGATACTGCGGCTCGGGAAGCTTTTGCCGTGCGCGGTCATGAGCATGCTCGTGGTGTACTGCCTGCGGAATATGAACTTTGCCGGCTCGAGCCACGCCCTGCCGGAGATCATCGCCGCGGCGGTCGTTGTGCTGCTGCACGTCTGGCGGCGGAATACGCTTTTGAGCATCGTCGCCGGAACCGTCGTTTACATGCTGCTCGTGCAGCTTGTGTTTGTGTAATGGGATAAGGATAGGGAAGGGGCTGTAGCAAAATACGGGTTTAGTGTTTAGTGAATATGGCCCTCTCAAGAAATCGAAAATAGCGGGAGAAATCACAGAAAACTGTGGTTTCTCCCGCTAAAATATTGAGCCGGATTCCCGGGAAATCTAATTGCTGCAGCCCCTTGCTATTTTTGCTCAGCCCTCCTTGTTATCTCCGTCAGGATCGCAGGAAGAACAGTAAAAATCCCACGGGCTGTATGTTTTGTTGGGACAGGTGTTGTGTTTCCCCATGCAGTAATAGGATTCTGTGCCGCTTGAAGAAGATGACGATGACGAGGAGGAGTCGGACGACGAATTTGTACCACTCGCCGCAGAGGTCAGACATTTCATGCACCACGTCGCATCCTCGTCGATGTAGCGCCCGCATTTTGCGCATGTGCTAGAATGAACGGTACAGCAGTTGGTGTCCCCGCTTGAGGCGATTGGTCTTGTACATCCTGCATGCGCACATTTTGTTGTCGATGTGCCGTATTCGTTCGTGAACACCTCTTCTGCAGCATCGGTTTTTTGCTCTGCCGCAGGAATCTCTGCCGGTTTTTCCGCCGGAGGTTCCGTTGCCGGGGACACAGTTTTCTCCAACGGCTCTGCTGTTGGTTTAGGTTCATTTTCCGATATTCCGCATGCAGTCAGGCTGAAAAGGAGGCACATTGCCAAAACAAAAATCAGATTTTTTTTCATTTCCTCTTCCTCATTTCCATGGAATTGTTTCTACCGAATGTGACTGACTGTTCCAGTAATGACTATCGCCCCAGTCGTAGTATTTGCCCCAGTCTTCCGCATCGTACGAATCATCACCGCAGTTTGCAAGCAGAATAAGCGAGAGCACGATGGCAATAGCAATAATCGCTTTTTTCATTTTATCACTCCTTTGCGGTGTAAAATTATATTGTCATTCTATCATTATTAAACCAATAAATCAAGTTAATCTATAAATTTATTATACGGA
>ERZ824978.1527-NODE-1527-length-24220-cov-3.313511_pt1 | contig 24220 bp, 26 predicted proteins | sample MGYA00519860_ERZ824978 | MGnify/ENA primary metagenome ERZ824978 (study PRJEB31778, sample SAMEA3449184) | human gut metagenome | biome: human gut; feature: human-associated habitat; material: faeces | place: United Kingdom | collected 2010/2012 ... | reverse complement strand
ACCTGATCGATGCGCTTCAGCGCTGGCTGGACGGGCTTTGCTGAATGGTTAGAGCTAATATCGATCAGATCAAACATTGCGCGGAAATTGTGGTTCAATCGGCGAATAGAGTTTCGCATTTACAAACCGGCTCAACGAAAAGCCGACAGACAGGGCGCCGATCATCTTTCCGCCGCCGTGTCAAAATGCAAAATCGGAACTCACCGGCTTTTATTTATGGTATTTCTCCCCCGCTCGAATGCGTTCGGCGCGATAGAGCTGCTCCAACAGGATTACCCGCATCAATCCATGCGGGAAAGTGAGGTTCGAAAACGATACCTTTTCATCCGCGCGGGCGAGCACTGCCTCCGAAAGCCCGTTTGAACCGCCGATCACGAACACGCATCTCCGCCCATCCGTCGCCCATTTGCCGGTGATTTCCGAAAAACGCACAGAATCCGGCGCGTCAGCGCGAATGCACATCGCAATCACACGATCGTTCGGGCGGATGTGCTTCAAAAGCGCCGCGCCCTCCTTCTCCATGCCCTGACGGATCAGCGCTTCCGCGCCGTTTGCCGGATCGCGCGCGTCGTCCACGGCGATTACCTCGTATTTTCCATAGCGCGAAAGCCGCTTTAAGTATTCGGCGCAGCCGTCCGTCTGCCATCTTTCCTTGAGCTTGCCCACGCACAGAATCAAAGCGTTCATCAATTACTCCTTAAAAAGCGCGCGGACGATATTCCTGCCGTCCGCGCGGATCCACTTATTCTTCAAAGCATCGAGAGAATATTTGCAATATACCGAACAATTGCGCTCGCGACGCCCGCCATCAGCACCAGAATCGTACTCGTGCGCAGCGGCTGCGCATCCGATTTCGCGCAAACGGGCGAATCATCGTCCAGTTTGCGTAGCAGTTCCCTGTATTCCATCTGCGGCAGCTGCTTGCCCTCGTTCGCCTTCAGCATCCGCTTCAGCGATTCATTGCGCCGCATTCTGCGCATGAATACAAAGAGAATCAGCATGAATATCGCAATTTCGATCAGCATAGCAGCCACGCCCTGCCCGCCGAGCGCCGCAAAAATATCCGCGCGCACCTGCGCAGCCTGTACCGGATCCGTCGGCAGCGACGACTGATAATACGCGATCAGCGTGATACCCGCGTTATACACCGTGTGGAAGATCAGTCCCGCATACAGCGAATCGGTGTACAGCACGAGCAGCGCCAGCAGCACGCCAGCCATTAAATGCATCGGAAGTCCTGCAATCGAGCCGTGCAGAATCGCAAACAGGATTGCCGTGACCCAGACCGCCTTTTTGCCGCCGCGTGGCTCCCACGCCGAAAGCATTGCGCCGCGGAACAGCATTTCCTCGCAGATCGGCGCAAGCACCGCGCTATTGGCGAGAAGCAGCAAAAGCTCGCGCCGATTGCCCGGCACGGGATCCGGATTGGCGAACACATTCAACCCCAGCCGCTGCAAAACGCCTGCCCACAGCACCGACGCATCCTCCGCCACAACCACGGTCAAAAGCGCAACCGCGCACGCGCGCAGCGCATTGCCCAGCGAAAGCGAATTCAGCCGAAGCATTTCCGGCGCTTTGCGATTGACCAGCATCACCGGCAGCGCCACGAACGGAAGATAGCACAGCGCGCTTCCCAGAAACATCTGAAAAAACGTATTCATCCCCCTCAGCGTGCCTGGAAACGCGGCGAGCGCAATCGAAACTACCCACAGCCCCACGCCCGCCAGCAAATACAGGCAGCTCGCGCGAAATACGCCCGGATTTCTTTTCTCCATGCAATCGCTCCTTCGCAAGAATCAGACATTGAACCTGAACAACGTTACGTCGCCGTCCTTCATCACATAGTCCTTGCCCTCGCTGCGAATCAGACCCTTTTCCTTACACGCCGCCATCGAGCCTTCGCGAATCAGATCATCATACGCGACGATCTCCGCGCGAATGAAGCCGCGCTCGAAATCCGTATGAATCTTGCCCGCCGCCTGCGGCGCTTTCGTGCCCTTTTCAATCGTCCATGCGCGCACTTCCTTCGGGCCCGCCGTCAGGAAGCTGATCAGTCCCAGCAGGTCATAGCCCAGCGTTACCAGACGATCCAAACCCGAAACGCCGATGCCGAGGTCTTCCAGGAACATCTTCTTTTCGTCCGGCTCCATCTGAGAAATTTCTTCCTCCGCCTGCGCGCAGATCACCAACACTTCCGCGCCCTCTTCCGCCGCAATCTTCTCCACCGGCGCAACCAGCGGAAGCTCCGCGGGCGATTTGCCGATGTCCTCTTCGCCGATGTTCGCCGCGTAAATCACCTTTTTCATCGTCAAAAGGAACCAGTCGTGTACCGCCGCGAGCTGATCCGCATCCAAAGGCGCCGTGCGCGCCGGCTTTCCGGCATTCAGGTGATCCAGCAGGATTCTGCCCGCTTCCGCCTCCAGCGCGTACTTCTTCTCGCCCTTCTTCAGCATCGCCGCCGCGCGCTCCGCACGCTTGGAAACGGTTTCAATATCGGCAAGAATCAGCTCCGTGTTGATTACATCGATGTCGCGCGCAGGATCCACATTGCCGTCCACGTGAATCACGTTTTCATCCTCAAAACAGCGAACGACATGAACAATCGCATCCACCTCGCGAATGTGCGAAAGGAACTTGTTGCCCAGACCTTCGCCGCGGCTCGCACCCTTTACCAAACCCGCAATATCTACGAATTCCAAAGTCGCAGGCGTGTATTTCTCCGGATGATACATCTCCGCCAATACATCCAAACGGGAATCCGGAACCGCAACCACACCCGTGTTCGGCTCAATCGTGCAGAAAGGGTAATTCGCCGCCTGCGCACCCGCACAGGTGATCGCATTGAATAACGTGCTCTTGCCTACATTCGGTAAACCCACAACACCCAGCTTCATAACAGAAACCGTCCTCTCTAAAAAAAACTAACCCCCATACCAAAAACGCGGCAGCAAAAGGGTTTCCAAAGGGATAAGTCCCTTTGGCAGGTTCAGGGCAGCGCCCTGATAGGGGTGCGGGGACAAAGTCCCCGCAAAAGCCCGACGCACCCAAAACGCGAATAACGAACCACGTTCAGCATCCGCAAACCTTCGCAAACCCATCCGCGTCATTCTCCGCCAATCTGCGGCGAATTTCGGTTGAAAACCGAAACAGCCGCCAAACACCACTAAATCAGCGAATGGCGAACCGCATTCGCCCAAACGCCGAAAGCCTTCCCCAAACACCGCCCTCGCAGCCGAACCGACGCATCGGTCAAAACAATTCTCAATCACCATGCCGCTGTAATCAGAACGGGCGTAACAATCAATGAGGAATCGAACCCCACGCGCGCCCCGGCACGTCCAATGTATGGCGGCTCATTCATTCTCAGCCGCCGGAGATCGCGTCCGCTTTCAGCCGCTACCTACTTTATTCAAATCAGTTCCGTCGTCCAGTTGAGCGCCTGAATCCGCATATCCAGCGCGCGCAAATCCGCAGACAACCCGTCCACACGCTTGCGCTCCGCGGAAACATCCACGCTGCTCAGCACGCGAATCTCCGTCCGCATCCCGCGGGACGTCAGCGCGCTCGCCTCATCCAGAAAATCGCGCAATACGTTCACCTTCAGCATCAGGCACTCGCGCGCCGCCAAAAGCTCCGTGATCGTCTTTCCGTCCGAAGCCGTCCGCGCATTCGTTAAGTTGATTCGCGCAATCAGTTTCTCCTCGCGGGCAATCAGCGCGTCCAGCTCCGCCATCAGTGCCTTCGGATCCTCCGCAGGGCGCTCGCCCTCCTGAACCCGCGCATTCGCCGCCAGACGGCTCTGCAGCGCGCTGATCCGCGTGCGAATGTCCGATCGCTCCGAAAGCGCCTCCGCCAGTTTCATTCAAACGCCCCCTTACAGGCTCTCCAGCAGCTTCACCGCCGCATTGGAAATCCGATTCAGCTGCGACTTCGTATCCGCGTCCGATTTCGTAACCGCATTCACATACAGCTTGATCTTCGGCTCCGTGCCGCTCGGCCGCACGCACAGCCATGCGCCGCCCTCCAGCTCGAAATACATTACGTTCGACTTCGGCAGCGTAAGCGCCGTCGTCTTTCCGCCCTCTACGCGCTCGGACGAAAGATAATCGCGCACCGCGACTACCTTTACCCCGCCGAATTCCGCCGGCACATTCCCGCGCAGCGCCTTCATGACCGACTGCATCTTTTCCAGACCGTCCTTGCCCGGCAGCACAAACGAGGTCACCTTATCGCCGTAATAGCCGTACTGCTCGTACAGGCGATCGATCGCGTCCACCAGCGTGCAGCCGTAATTCTTCTTGTACCAGCACGCCGCCTCCGCAATCAGCATACACGCGTTCACGCCGTCCTTATCGCGCACATCCGTGCCCGAAAGATAGCCGAACGATTCCTCAAACCCGAACATGAACGTGTGCGCGCCTGTTTCCTCAAACAGGCGAATCTGCTCCGCGATATACTTAAATCCCGTCAGCACCTCGATCATCTCGCAGCCGAACGATTCCGCAATCGCGCGCGCCATATCGGTCGATACGATCGTCGTGACCGCCGCGGCGTTCGCCGGCAACTCGCCGCGCTCTTTCTTCTGGGAGAGAATATAATGAAGCAATACGCAGCCGATCTGATTGCCGTTCAGCAGCCGCGGCCCGTTCTCCGTCATGCACGCGATGCCCACGCGGTCGCAATCCGGATCCGTGCCGACGCAGAGATCCGCGCCCAGCGCCTTCTGCATCTTCAGCGCCAGCTCGAACGCCGCGGGATCCTCCGGATTGGGAACGCGCACCGTCGGGAAATCGCCGTTCGGCAGCTCCTGTTCGGGCACGACATAGACGTTCTCCATTCCAATCTCGCGGAAAATGCGGCGCACCGGAATATTGCCCGAACCGTGCAGCGGCGTGTAAACGATCTTGAGCGTTTTGCCGATCTCGCGTGCCAGCTCGGGATTGACGGACAGCTTCTTCACCGCCGCGATATATGCGTCGTCCACGTCCTTGCCGATGTAAGTAAGCAGTCCTTTCGCAAGCGCCTGCTTCTCGTCCATCGGAACGGATTCGGCGTAAGTCGTCTCCGGCAGTCGATCGGTAATGCCCTTAACGGATTCCGGCGGCATCTGCGCGCCGTCCGTCCAATAGACCTTGTAGCCGTTATACTGCTTGGGATTGTGGCTCGCGGTGATCACGATGCCCGCAATGCACTTCAAATGCCGCACCGTGAACGAAAGCACCGGAACGGGGCGAAGCGATTCAAACAGAAACGCCTTTACGCCCGCCGCGCACAGCACCAGCGCCGCTTCCTTTGCAAACACGTCGGACTTATTGCGCGAATCATACGCGATTGCAACGCCCTTCTCCGCGCCGTCGGGCGTCGAAAGAATATATTTCGCCAGTGCGCGCGTCACTCTGCGCACATTGTAAATATTCAAACGGTTCGTGCCCGCGCCGAGCACGCCGCGCATTCCCGCCGTGCCAAATTCGAGCTCGCGATAAAAGCGATCCTCGATTTCAGCGGGATTGTCCTTGATCGCGGTCAGATCCGCAACCGTCTCCGCGTCCGAAGCAAAGTCCGTCAGCCACTTTTGATACAGCGCCATCGCGTCCATGGGCGTTATCCCCTCTCCGTATTCCTGATTTGATTCAGCCGCCCGACCAGTCGAGCGAGATGCCCGCGTTCCTGACGGGCGATTTCCAGAAAAGTCTCGCGGCACTGCGCGCTCTTTGCGCATCCGGCGAGCTCGGAATAGAACAATATGGAATCCTTTTCGGATTGAATCGCATATTCAAGCACCGCAGCGGGATTTTCAAATCCCGTCCGGCGCAGCGCCATCAGTCCGCTCGAAAACACAATATCGGCGGCGACGGCATTCAGATACGCGCTCGTTTCCTCGTCATAGCGCTCCTCGGCTGCATTTTCATGCGTCTGAAGCGCGCGATCGTACAAACGCTCAAACTCGCGCGCATGAACGACCTCATCGTCGGCAAGCCTGCCGAGCAGGGAGACGGTTTCCTTAGACTTGCTCACCTTCGCGCTTCTCCGATAAAAGTCCTCGCCGCGCTTTTCCATTTCCACCGCAATTCGAAGGCCTTCCAGATCCGTAAACGCCGTCTGCATTGAAAACCGCTCCCTTCTTTCGCAATTTACTTGCTTTCCTTCTTTTCGAAGTACTCGTTCAACTGGCGAACCAGCTCGTCCGCGTCCGTACCGTGCGCAGCGCACGCGTCCTCAAGGCTCTCCATCACCGCATGGGGGCAGCCCAGGCAGTGCATTCCGTAATTCATCATGATTGCGGCAGTGTTGCGATCCATTTCCAGAATCTGGATAATGCTCATCTTCTTATTGATCATGTCAACATTCTCCTTTACATAGAAGTGCAGTCTTAGTGTACACCAAAATCGCCGTTAAATCAACCCTGGCAAATGTTGTTTACGCTTTTTTCCATGATATTAATGGAAGCGAATCGCCGCGCATAGATTTTCCGTCCGCGGACAAACTACGCTCCGGAGGTGAAAAAAATGAGTTCCAAGGAATTGCTGTATCTCGAGGACGCGCTCGGTCATGAAGCGTTTCTGAAAACCCAGTGCCAGCAGGCGATTGATAATCTGACCGATCCGGAGCTGAAGAATTTCGTTCGCCAGATGCTCACGAAGCATCAGGAGCTGTTTGCGCAGCTGTACAATCTCGTTTAAGGAGGAATGAACGTGAACGACCGCGATATTATGGAAAACCTGCTTCTGACCACCAAGGGCGTATGCGACCTGTATATGCACGGAACGATCGAATCCGCAACCGGAAACGTCCATTCCGCGTTCGACAACGCGCTGAATGAATCGCTGTGTATGCAGGATCAGGTCTATCAGAAGATGACGGACAAGGGCTGGTACACCCTCCAGCCGGTCGAACAGCCGAAGATCGACGCCGTCCGCCAGAAATTCGCCGGACAGTAATTGCCCGAGAGCCGCGCAATCCGCGCGGTTCTTTTTTGATTTATGACAAACATTCGTCTTTTTTGTATGAATATAATGAATTTGCGCCCACGACCTGAATTTCTATGGTATACTGTATTCTGAATAGGAATCATATAGAATTCAGGAGGATTCGTTTATGGCGAATGCAACCAGTTCATCCGGCGCGCAGAGCGCCGTTAAGTCCCCGCAGCAACGCCGCCGCTCAAAACGTCCGGCAGGCGTTCCCATCGCGATGATCGCGGTGATCGTCGTTGTTGCGTTGTTCTTCGGCGGACTCGCCGGATACGCAATCGGCGTGCGCAGCAACGGCTATCGCAAGCAGTACGAAGCGGCGCAGGAGAAAATCACGACGCTGGAGAATCAGATGGCGCTGATCGGCTTCTCGTCCGATTTCTCCGACGCGAACTCGTGGACGTTCGACGACACCGATTCAACCGACGAAATGAACGACCTGAGCGGCGCAACCCCCGCCAGCGACGCGTTCTGGAGCGAAGCCGGCGGCATTACCGACGCACTCGCAGACGACGCAACGCCGGTCGTAGTTGCCGAATTCGACGGCGGTCAGCTGATGAGCAACGAAATCGCCGACGCTTACAACGACGCGATGGGAATGCTGATGCTGAATTTCGGCGACGCGGACAGCGATGCGTCGACCGTTCTGAATCGCGTGCTCGAAGAGGAACTGACGAAGAAGGTGCTTCATAAGAAGGCGGAAGAGCTGGGGCTGACCGAGCTGACCAGCGCCGACCTCGCGGCGATTGAAACAAGCGCGCAGGCGGAATTCGCCGATCACCGCGCATTCTATTCCAATTCCGTCAACACCGACGGCATGACGCAGACCGATGCAAACGCCGCGATCGACAAGTATCTCGCCGATCAGGTGGGCATCACGCTCGACGGCCTGATCGAGCAGCGCAAGGAGGAATACTGGCAGGACAAGCTGCACGATTATATCGGCGCAAGCATCACGGTTTCGGACGAAGAAATCCAGACGGAATACGACACGCTGCTTTCCGAGCAGACCGCGTCCTTCTCCTCCAATCCCGACGATTACGAATACGCGAGCATTCTCGGCGAAACGATCGTCTACAATCCGGAAGGCTATCGCTATGTCAAGCATATTTTGCTCGCTTTCCCGGATGCGGATACGAAAAACGACGCGCAGGCGCTGATCAACACGATCGCCGCGCTCGATCCGGAATCGCAGATGGCGCAGATTGAGGAAGCGCAGACGCAGCTCGACGCGCTCTACGCCGATCTCGACAAGCAGGCGGAGGATCTGATCGCCCAGCTGAATAACGGCACGGACTTCGATTCCCTCGTCGCCCAATACGGTCAGGACGACGCGATGAAATACGAGCCGACGAAATCGCAGGGCTATCGCATTTCCGCGAACTCCAAACAATGGGAATCCGCGTTTATCGAGGGCGCGATGATGCTCGAAACGCCCGGTCAGATTTCCGTGCCTGTGCATACGTCCAGCGGCGTTCACATCATTCGCTATGAAAGCGACGTGCCCGCCGGCGCGATTCCGCTTGCGGACGTGCGCGATGCGATTGTCGCCCAGCTGCGCAATGAAAAGGTCGACGACGCTTACGACGAGCAGGCGGCGAAATGGCTGGCGGAATCCAATCCGCGCTATTATCCGGAGCGCCTTCAGTAAAACAAAAACGCAAATGGGCGCGGCAGAACGAACTGCCGCGCCCGCTTAATTCGGAGGAAATATGAACATACGCTCTGCGGTCTTAAACGATCTGAACGCAGTCGCCGCGGTGGAATCCGAATGCTTTCCCGCGGCGGAGGCGGCGACAAAGGCGGAATTTGCCGATCGAATCGCGCATTACGGCAACCACTTTCTCCTTTTGTTTGAAGGAGAAACGCTGATCGCGTTCGTCGACGGCATGGTTACGGACCAGCCGGATCTGACGGACGAAATGTATGCGCGCGCATCCATGCACGATGAAAACGGCGCATGGCAGATGATTTTCGGCGTAAACACCCTTCCCGCCTATCGAAAGCGCGGCTATGCGAGCGCGCTGATTCAGCGCTTCATCGAAGACGCGCGGGCGCAGAATCGAAGGGGCGTCGTGCTCACATGCAAACAGGCGCTGCTCCCATTTTATTCCAGTTTCGGCTTTCTCGACGAAGGCGTCACCGACCAGTCCACGCACGGAAACGCCGTCTGGCATCAGATGCGGCTGACTTTCAAAAGAAAATAATAAATCGATCGTTCTTTCCCGAAATGGCATAAAAAACCGGCGCAGGGCATTGCGAACCCCGCGCCGGTTTTGCATTTACTTATTCTCGACGAATGTGAATTTCTCCCACGGAATATTCACGCTTGCGTGATTGGTCAGAATATCGTCGATATGCATCAGCAGCGGGAATTCGCTCGCATCGAGCGTTCCTGCAGCCGCGCGCGCGCGTACCGCCCGCGCAACGCGTCCGGCGACAACCAGCGATTCAAGCGTCACGCCGTTCAGCTCCGCCTTCGCCTCGTCTACGTCCAGACCGCGACCCAGCAGAATGCCGACCAGACGCGTGCGCCCGCCGTAAACCGTCACGTAAAGATCGCCCACGCCCACGCAAAGGTTATCCAGCGTGCCTGCGCCCTGAAGCTTCAGCAGCTTGTACATCTCGCGAACGCTCTGTCCAAACACCGCCGCCTGCGAATTGTAATGCAGCTCGCTGTCGATGCCGAATTCGCGCTGATTCAAGCCGATCGTAAGCGCAACGCCCAGGGCATAGCCGTTCTTGAGCGCAACCGCGCTTTCAATGCCGACCACGTCGGTCGACAGGCTGATGTGATAGTAATCCGTCTGCATGAGCTTTTTGATCTCCTCGAGATCCGCCATGTTCCAGCCGCAGAACGCAACCTCGGTCTGATCGTGCGCGACGAGCTCATAGCTGGTGCAGGGGCCGCCGACGGCGTTCAGCGAAAGGCGCTTGCCAAGCGCTTCCACCTTTTCCTTCCACAGATACGGATACGGAATCAGCCGTCCGTCCGGCGTATCCTGAAGACCCTTCGTCACGGTCAGCACCTTCGTGCCGTCCGCGATATGCGGAATGACGTTCTCGCCGAACCATTCAACGCCGAAGCTGCTCACGCCGCCGATCACCAGATCCGCGCCCGCAAGCGCCTCGTCCAGCGATTCAATCTGATAGTATTCCACGCCCGCGGGGAAATCCTTCTTGAATTTCGGATGGCGATTTGTCTTTTTGCAGGCTTCGATGATCTCGCGATCGAGATGCGTGCCCACCAGACGCACGGTATTTCCGTTTTCACGCGCCGGGAATGCCAGCGCGGAGCCCATCATGCCGGAGCCGACGATGGTAATGATTGCCATGATTTTTTCCTCCTTTTATTCATGCAGACCCTTTTCGCGCAGATAATTCATCGCCCACGCGGGGTCGTTTGCGGTAAACAGGCGCGCGCCGTTCGCAATCGCCGCATCGTACAGCTCGGCGCTTTCCTTGGAATAGAACACCCACGGCTCCACGCCGTAGCTGAGCGCGAAATCAAACTTGCCCTTTTCAACAACCGGTTCGAGCTTCGTTCCGAACAGGCAGACGCAATAGGCGTAATCGTACACGAAGCGCTTCTGATTCGCGCCCATGCTTTCCTGCGGCGAATACGCGTGAATCTTGATTTCCGATCCGTATTTCTCGTCGAGCCATTCGTTCAGAACGCCGCTCCACGTATTGATCACGCAGCGCGAAAGCATATTCGCCTCGCAAAGCATTCCAATCGCCTTTTCCGCCGATCGATACGCGAACGCGCCGGAATCCGCAGGATAATCCTTCAGCTCAATATTGAACAGAAGTTCCTTTTCGCCCGCGAAGAAATCGATGAATTCTTCAAATGTCGGCGCCTTTTCGCCGCGGAACTCCTCGCCCTTCCATCCACCCGCATCCAGCGCGCGCATTTCGGCAAGCGTCTTTTCGCGAATCAGACCGGTTCCGTCGGTCGTGCGGTCCACCAGATGGTCGTGCATGATCACGAGATGGCCGTCCTTCGTCATATGCAGATCGGTTTCGATCATGTCGGGCTTCAATTCAAGCGCGGAGCGGAACGCGCACATTGTATTTTCCGGAAAATAGCGCGAATTGCCGCGATGCGCCGCGACGGGAATTGGATTTCGATAGCGCAGCATGGGCGTTTTCCTCCCTTTTTCGGTTGAATTTCATATCGAAATTTGCTAAAATAAATATAACGCGCGCGGGCGGCGATGTCAATCCCCTGCGCGGATTTTGAAATTTGCGCACGTTTTAAGCTGAAAATGCGCAAAAGGAGGCGATTGCATGACCGAACGGCAGCAGGAAATTCTTTCGCATCTGGACGTGCGCGGCGCGATGTCGATTCGCGAACTGGCGGCAGTGCTGTTCGTCAGCGAAGCGTCCGTTCGGCGCGATGTGGCGCTGCTCGAAAAGGCGGGCGCGCTGCGGCGCGTTCACGGCGGTGTGCTGCCGACAGGCGTTGAAAGTGTGGTTCCCCTGCTGGTTCGCGATGGCGAGCATTCCGCGCAGAAGGAGCGCATCGCAAGCCGCGCGGCGGAAATGGTGCCCGACGGCGCGACGATTCTTCTGGACGCATCGAGCACCGTTCGGCGAATGCTGAAATACCTCGCGCACAAGCGCGGACTTACGATCATCACCAACAACGACCGCGTTTTCGACGAGCTCGGCGCGTGCGACGCAGAGGTCTATTGCACCGGCGGGCGATTCAACCGCGAAAATCATGCGTTCGTCGGCCCCGCAGCGGAATCGTTCGTGCGCGGAATTTCGGCGGATATGCTGTTCTTTTCAAGCCAGGGTATTTCCCATTCTGGCGAAATCAGCGACAATTCCGAGCTTGAAACGGCGCTGCGGCGCATCATGCTCGATCGCGCGGACAAACGCGTATTCCTGATGGACGCGTCGAAGCTCGGCGTAAAATGCACGTTCCGCCTTTGCGGGCGCGAACGCGTAAGCGATTTCCTCTGCGACGTGCCGCTGCCATGGGAGGAAAATCATGATTGAAATTCGATATGTCCGCGAAAGCGACCGCGCGTTCTGGTTCTCGCTCGACCGACATCTGCCGGAATCCGAGTTTACGAGCAAAGTTCGCGACCGGCGCGGCTATGTGCTGATAGAGGACGGCGTTCCCGCCGCGCTGATGCGCTGGAATCTTTTCTGGGATTCGATTCCGTTCTGCACAATGCTGTATGTCCGCGCGGAATCGCGCCGCCGCGGGCTCGGAAACATGCTTACGGCACATTGGGAAGCCGAAATGCGCGCGCTCGGGCACGATCTTTGCATGATTTCGACGCAATCGGACGAAGCCGCGCAGCACTTTTATCGAAAACTCGGCTATAAGGACGCGGGCTGTCTGCTGCTCGACACGCAGCCTGCGGAACTGTTCTTCACCAAATCCCTATAAAAAAGCGAATCAGATTTCCATTTTGGATTCTGATCCGCTTTTTGAATTATGCCAGCAGAATGCGATCGTTGTCGAGCGCTTCTCCACTGCCGGCTTTGAATCGGGCAATCAAATCGTCCACGGTCATTCCCGCGCGCTCGCTGCCGGACACATCGAGCACGATTCTCCCGTTCGCCATCATCAGCGTGCGATTGCCGAGGGTAAGCGCCTGATGCATATTGTGGGTGATCATCAGGCAGGTGATATTGCCTTCGGCGACGGTGCGGCGCGTGATTTCAAGCACCTTTTCCGCCGTTCCGGGATCGAGCGCCGCGGTATGCTCGTCCAGAAGCAAAAGCTCCGGCGTAACCATCGTCGCCATCAAGAGCGTCAGCGCCTGTCTCTGTCCGCCGGAAAGCATTCCAACCGGCTGACGCATTCGATTCTCCAATCCCATGCCCAACTGCGAAAGCTGATCGCGGAAGTACTGACGATCCTTATGCGACGTGCGCTTAAACGGATTTCCGTGCGATGAACGCAAATACGCAAGCGCGAGGTTTTCCTCAATCGTCATGTGCGGCGCAGTGCCGCGCAGCGGATCCTGAAACAGCCTTCCGATCACGCGGCTGCGATTATGCTCGGGCATGAACGTTATATCGCGCCCTCCGAGCGAAATCGAGCCCGTATCGACGAAAAAGCTGCCGCCGATCGCGTTGAACAGTGTGGATTTGCCTGCACCGTTCGAGCCGACGATCGTAACAAAATCGCCGCGATCCAGATGAAGCGAAAGACCGTCAAGCGCGCGCTTTGCATCGGGAGAGCCGGGATTGAAGGTCTTCGATACATTTTTCAGATCAAGCATTCTTTCCGTCCTCCCTGCGCGTCAGCATTCGCTTTTTCAGCGCCAGATACTTTTTGATCGTCGGCGCGGCAATGGCGAGCGCGACGACCGCCGCCGTCAGAAGCTTCAGGCAATCCACCGGCACAATGCGCGTATAAAACACGACCGCATACAGGAATCGATACAGAATCGAGCCGACGATTGCGGCGATAATACCCTTCGTTACCGAACGCTTGCCGAGCACGGTTTCGCCGATGATCAGACACGCGAGTCCAATTACCACGATGCCCGTTCCGGAATTGATATCCACCGTCTTCTGATACTGCCCGACGATTGCGCCGGACAGCGCCGTCAGCGCGTTGGAAACCGAAAGCCCGACGCTGATCGTAAACGCCGGATTCAGCGAAGACGCACGCACCATATCGCGGTTATCGCCCGTCGCGCGAATTGAAAGCCCGAGCCGCGTTCCAAGGAAGAGTCTTAAGAGAATCGCGGCGAGAATCGTGATGCCCGCGGCGGGAACCAGCTCGTACCAGTCGCCGAACACCTGCGTTTTTTTCAGCAGCGAAAAGATCGTATCCACACGGAGCAGGCTCGCGTTTGATTTCCAGCCCATCGCCATGAGATTTACGGTATACAGTCCCGTATTCGTGACGATGCCCGCAAGAATGGACGGAACGCCCAGCCGCGTTTGCAGAAACGCGGTGACATAACCGGCGCACGCACCCGCCGCTATCGCCGCGGGAATCGCGAGAAACGGATGTCCCGCCGCCGCAAGCGTTACGGAAACCGCCGCGCCCAGCACGAAGCAGCCGTCGGTGGTCATGTCCGCGATGTCCAGCGTGCGATAGCTCAGAAACAGCGCCATCGCAACCAGCGCGTACAGAAAGCCCAGCTCCAATGCGGTTTGCGTAATGATCAGCAAATGCGTTCGCTCCCTTCCAGTTTGCGAAAAACAGGGGGAAGGGATCAGCCTTCCCCCCAGTGAAAACGAATCAGTCCTTCGTCGTCGTAACCTCGACCAGCTCGCCCATGCCCGCAAAGATCGCAGGATCGACGCCGAGCTTTTCAGCGGTTTCGGTATTGACGGTGATGATGCCGCCATCCATCAGGTAGTAATCCTCGAGCGCATCCATGCCCTCAGTCATCGCACGGAATGCGAGATCGGCGGTCGATTCGCCGAGCTTGGTGTAGTTCACACCGCAGGTTGCAAACGCGCCGTTGCGCACGAAGGAATCTGCGCCGGTGTAGTGCGGGATACCCGCTTCGGCGAGCGAATCATAAATCGCAAGCTCCGCCGCCATGATCACGTTATCGGTCGGAGTAAAGATCGCGTCGACCTTTTCGGCAATCAACGCAGCCGCGGCGGCGACGACCTCGTCGTTCGTGTTCGCCGTCTGCTCGACGTACGCGATGCCCTTTTCATCGAGGTAAGCCTTCGCGTCGGCAATCGGCTTGGTGGAGTTCGGCTCGGACAGGGAATACAGCAGGCCCACGGTTTTGACTTCCGGATTCTGCGCAAGCATCATATCGAAAATGAAGCGGGTATTCAGTGCGTCGCTCGTGCCGGTCACATAGGGAATGCCGGTGAGGTTCGCAGCTTCCGGATCGGAAATCGCGGCGAAAACCACGGGCGTTTCAGTATCCTCGGAGGAAACGGCGGCGACCTGCGCGGCGGTGGTCGCAATCGGGATGATCGCGTTCACGTGATCGGCAATCGCCTGATCCGCAAGCTGCTTCAGGATCGTCTGATCGCCCTGACCGGACGTAATTGTGTATTCAATCGTTACGCCCTGCTCCGCAGCGATCGCATCCAGACGTGCGGCAATCGCATTCGCGATTTCATCCAGCGACGCGTGATCGAGCTGCTTGATGATCGAAACCTTGTAAACCGCCGGCTCCGCAGTCGGTTCCTCGGTTGCTTCCGCAGTCGCTTCCACGGTTGCTTCCGCAGTCGCTTCCGCGGTTGCTTCGGCAGTCGCTTCCGCGGTTGCTTCGGCAGTTGCTTCAGCGGTTACAACGGCAGCGGCAGTCGCGGAAGCGAGCGTCGTCGCGGCAGGTGCTTCCGTTGCGGCTTCGGTCGGCGCTTCAGTCGGCGCCTCGGTTGGAGCTTCCGTCGGTGCTTCAGTGGGCGCTTCGGTCGGTGCTTCGGTCGGTGCTTCGGTCGGTGCTTCAGTGGGCGCTTCAGTCGGCGCTTCAGTGGGGGCTTCAGTCGGCGCTTCGGTTACGGCTTCCGTGGGTGCGGCAGTCGGTTCGGGCGCAGTCGTCTTAGAGCAGGCAGCCAGCGCGAAAACCATCGCAACGGCGGCGAGAATGGCGATGACCTTTTTGAAAACGCGGGTATTCATGGTTAAATCCTCCTTGTATGATTTGGGCGGCAGATGATCCGCGGCTTTGCCGGAACCTCGGAAATAAAAAAGCGACCTTCATCCCAACTATGGGACAAAAGCCGATGCTTCTGCGATACCACCCAATTTGACGTTTTTGAATCCGTCCACTCGCTTACGCGTACCATCATACGCGCCCCGATGGATAACGGGTGGGATCCCGTCGGTGTCTACTCGGAACAAATCCTTTCGAACCGCCCTCGGAAGTCCATTCGCCGGTTGTCCGCCATCCCGATTCCACCATCCGGGACTCTCTGAAAGCGCGTTGCGCCGGTTACTATTCTTCGTCGCAGGTTTGAATGCGTGATTTAATTGTTGAATGTATTATACGCAAAGCAAAACGCGTTGTCAAGCCCTTTTCCAAAAAATCTCCCGAGAAATTTTTCCCGGAAGATTTTGGATTTATGCCATTTCAGCTCAACAGCGCGCGGTCGCTGTCGAAGTTATCGCCGCTCGCCTTTGCGAACTGCTCCAAAAGTGCGCTCACGGTAAGCTGCTTTTTCTCTTCTCCGCGGATATCCAGAATGATTCTGCCCTCGTGCATCATGATCAGGCGATTGCCGTATGCAATCGCATCGCGCATATTGTGGGTAACCATCAGCGTCATCAGATGGTTTTCGCGAATGATCTTGTCGGAGAGCTTCAGAACTTTGTCCGCCGTGCGCGGATCGAGAGCGGCGGTATGCTCGTCGAGCAGAAGCAGCTTCGGCTTTTTCAGCGTCGCCATCAGGAGCGTCAGCGCCTGTCTCTGTCCGCCGGAGAGCAGACCGACCTTCGCGGTCATCCGATTTTCAAGCCCGAGACCGAGCGTGCTCAGCTTCTCGCGATACATTTCGCGTTCCGCGCGGGTGATTCCAATCTTCAATCCGCGCTTCTGACCGCGGCGCAGCGCCAGCGCAAGGTTTTCCTCGATCTGCATATTCGCGGCGGTGCCGGTCATCGGATCCTGAAACACGCGCCCGAACAGCGCTGCGCGCTTATGCTCGGACAAAGGCGTTACGTCGATGCCGTCAACCACGATTTTGCCCTCGTCGATCGGCCATACGCCCGCCAGCGCGTTCAGAATCGTGGATTTGCCCGCACCGTTGCCGCCGATCACAGTAACGAAATCCTCGTCCTCCAATCGGAGATTTACGCCGTTCAGCGCCACCTTTTCATTGATCGTATGGGCGTTAAACGTCTTTTTCAGCTTCGTTGCCTCAAGCATGGACGCGGCCTCCCTTCTGACGCGGACGAATTTTGCTTTTCCAATACGGAATTGCGAGGAACATCGCGACCACCATCGCGGAAAGGAGCTTCAGGAGATTTGTATTTAAGCCCAGCCAGAGCACGATCTGAATCACGATATAGTAAATCACCGCGCCCAGACCCACGCCCGCGAGCTTCAGCGCAAAATTCTTAAACAGCTTTCCGAACACGACCTCGCTGATAATGACCGCCGCCAGACCGATGACGATCGCGCCCTTGCCCATATTGACGTCCGCCGAGCCCTGCGACTGCGCAAGCAGCGTTGACGCGAGCGCGACGATGCCGTTGGAAATCATCAGCCCCAGAATCTTGCAGAGGTTGGTATTGATGCCCTGCGCACGCGCCATCGCGGGGTTTGCGCCGGTTGCGCGCAGCGCGCAGCCGAGCTCCGTTCCAAAAAACCAGTACAAGAATCCAATCAGCGCCGCCATCAGAATCAGCAGCCGGAAAATCGGGTTCTGCATACTGAGCGCGCGCACGTTCAGAGCGCTGACAAAGAGCGTATATTTGCGAACGTTGATACCCTGATTCGCCTGAAAGCCCATAATCCACAGGTTAATCGAATACAGTGAAAGCTGCGTCAGAATACCGGAGAGGATTGCGGGAATGCCCATCGCGGAATGGAACAGACCGGTCGTCAGACCGGCAAGCATACCTGCGATCACTGCAACGAACATCGCGACGACGAGATTGCAGCCCGAAAGCATCAGCATAACGAACACCGCGCCGCCCGTCGCCATCGTTCCGTCCACGGTCAGATCCGCAAAATCCAGCACTTTATAGGTGATAAACACGCCGATTGCCATGATTCCCCAGATCAGACCCAGCTCGATTGCCCCCGGCATGGCGCTTAGTAATTTGCTCAGTTCCATGTTATCCTCCCCTGCACTCCAACAGGCGGGACGAAAATCGCCCCGCCGTCCGCTTCAGTGTTCAGCCTTCGATCGCCACATAGTCCTCCGGAATCGCGACGCCGAGCAGCTCCGCCATTTCCGGATTGTATTCCTTCGTAAACTGCGGCGCAAATTCAACCGGCATGGTGGCAATGTCCGCGCCGTTTACGAGAATCTCATACGCCATCTTGCCGGTGGCAACGCCGAGATCATAATAGCTGATCGACAGAGTCGCCACGCCGCAGCCGGAGCAGATGCCCTCTTCGCCGACGACGGCTGGAACCTTTTCGGTTTCAACCACGTTGCGAATCGCTTCCGCGCAGGACGCGGCGGTATTGTCCGTCGGGATGTAGATCACGTCGCTGGACGCGCATGCGTTGGTCACGACGGAGGTTACGTCGTTGGAATCGGTAAACGCGTATTCGGTAGTGGTATAGCCGAGCGCCTGCAGGTTTTCAGCAATGGCCTTCACCTGATACAGCGAGTTCGCCTCGGCGGAGCAGTAGATCAGACCCACTTCCTTCGCATCCGGGAACAGCTCCTTGACCATTGCCGCCTGACCGTCAAGCGGCGCGAGGTCGGACGTGCCGGATACGTTGTAGCCGGTCGTGCCGTTCCAATCGGAAATGTCCAGCGCGGTCGCGTAATCGGTAACGGCAGTGCCGAGGATCGGAATATCGAACGTCGCCGACTGCGCCGCCTGCAGCGCGGGCGTAGCGTTCGCGAGAATCAGATCGACATTCGCGGAAACGAAACCATTAACGATGGTAATGCAGGTGGCGTTGTCGCCGGAAGCGTTCTGCTCGTCGAATTCAACCTTGTCGCCCAGCAGTTCGGTCAGCGCATCGCGGAATCCCTTGGTCGCGGCGTCGAGCGCCGGATGCTGCACCAGCTGGCAGATTCCGATATGGTAGGTCTTTTCCTCCGCAAGCGCGAAGGAGCACGCGCTCAGAACGAGTACGATCGAGACGAGCAATGCAAGCAGCTTTTTCATGATAGTGACCTCCAATGCAAGAATAAATATAAAAACGGCTCTCCGTCTAAGGAGAACCGCTTTTCTCGAACCACCCTTGAATCAAGAAAACCTTTCTCGTTTAGACGGATTGCAATCCGCGCCAAAAAAGCGGTAATAATAATAAAACTGCGCGTCAAATCGACGCGCAGTGAAGAAAGCGTTCTGAGAAAGGACGCAGGAAGAGCTGTTCTGACTGGAAATGCAGGAATTGCTTTTCATTTCAAAACGCCCTCCTTTGTTTTATGTCACGAATTATACACGCGTTTCCGCTCATTGTCAACGGGTATTTAAGTTAATTTTTATGCATGGCAGCGGATACAAATCCCATGAACAGCGGATGCGCGCGGTTCGGGCGGGACTTGAATTCCGGATGATACTGAACGCCGACGAAGAAATCGCGATCGCTCAGCTCCACCGTTTCCACCAGCCGTCCATCCGGCGAAGTACCGCTTAAATTGAGCCCCGCTTCGGCGAACTGCTCGCGATAGGCGTTATTGAATTCATAGCGATGACGATGGCGCTCGTGAATCAGTTCACTTCCATAGCAGCGCGCCATCGTGGTATTCGGCGCGATTTTGCAGGGATAGCTGCCCAGGCGAAGCGTGCCGCCCTTGTCGATATCCACGCTCTGACCGGGCATGAAATCGATCACCTTATGCTCGCACGCAGGCTCGAACTCGCCGGAATTCGCGTCCGCCAGCCCCAGCACGTGCCGCGCGTATTCAATCACCGCAACCTGCATTCCAAGGCAAATGCCGAAATACGGCACCCTGTTTTCGCGCGCGTAACGGCACGCGAGAATCATTCCCTCGATACCGCGGGATCCGAAGCCGCCGGGCACAATAATGCCGTCGAGGGAACCGAGCTTTTCGGAAACGGTTTCCTTCGTGATGGTTTCGGAATCAATCCAGTCGATCTTTACATCCGCTTCCAGCGCATAGCCCGCATGTCGCAGCGCTTCGGCGACGGACAGATACGCATCATGCAGCTGAACGTATTTGCCAATCAGACCGATATGCACCTCTTTTTTGCTCATACGAATGCGCTTGACGAGCGCTTCCCATTCGCGCAGATCGGGATTCGGTGCGTCGATTCCGAGCTTTTTCAAAACAACCGAAGAGAAATTCGAGCTTTCCAGCATCAGCGGCGCTTCATACAGATTCGGAAGCGTGCGGTTTTCGATTACGCATTCGCGATCGACATTGCAGAACAGCGCAATCTTATTGAAAATCGAGCTTTCCAGCGGCTGGTCGCAGCGCAGCACGACGATATCCGGACGAATGCCCATGCCTTGAAGCTCGCGCACGGAATGCTGCGTGGGCTTGGACTTGTGCTCCTCCGAGCCGCTCAGATAGGGGACGAGGGTAACGTGAATGAACAGGCTGTTTTCTCTGCCGACCTCCAACGAAATCTGGCGCACCGCCTCGAGAAACGGCTGCGATTCGATATCGCCGATCGTGCCGCCGATCTCGGTAATCACAACGTCCGCATCCGAATGCTTGCCGACCGCATAAACGAACGCCTTGATTTCATTGGTAATATGGGGGATCACCTGAACCGTCGAGCCGAGGTATTCGCCGCGGCGTTCCTTGTTCAGAACGTTCCAGTACACCTTGCCGGTGGTCAGGTTCGAGAATCGGTTCAAATCTTCATCGATGAATCGCTCGTAATGGCCGAGGTCAAGATCCGTCTCCGCGCCGTCCTCGGTCACATAGACCTCGCCGTGCTGATACGGGCTCATCGTTCCGGGATCGACGTTGATGTAAGGGTCGAGTTTCTGCGCGGCGACCTTCAGCCCGCGCGCCTTGAGAAGTCTGCCCAGCGATGCTGCGGTGATTCCCTTGCCCAGACCGGAGACAACGCCGCCGGTTACGAACACATACTTGGTCATTCTCGTTTCCCCCTGTAGATATGAAGTTATGTACAAAACGGCTTATTTGCCGCTGTCGCCATAGTTTGCAAGCACCCGCGCGGACGGATCGCTCACGTCGCAGCCCTTCCACGCGCGGTTCGGCATCCAGAAATCAGCGACCATCGCCGACTGTCCCGGATAGTATTTTTCGAAAATCTCGCGATAGAGCAGGCTTTCCTTCGTAAACGGCTGCGCGTGGCTGTATGCACGCCGGCGAATCTCGAATTCTTCATCGGTATACACGGTTTCCGCATATTCCTTCAGATCGTCCACCATGGAATGCCCCATCGCGTCGCTGAACGCCGCCTTCTGCCGCCAGAGGATCTCCTCCGGAAGCAGCCCATCCTCCGCAAACGCGTATCGGAGCAGGTATTTGCCCATGCCGTGGCGGTTCATCTTAAGGCGCGGATCGATTTTCATCGCGCATTCCGCAAACGCCAGATCGCCAAACGGTACGCGCGCTTCCAGTGAGTTGACCGAAATGCAGCGGTCGGCGCGGAGCACGTCGTACATATGAATTTCGCGGATTCGCTTTTCTGCTTCCGCCTGAAACGCTTCGGCGTCCGGCGCGAAATCGGTGTATTTATAGCCGAACAGTTCGTCGGAGATTTCGCCGGTCAGCAATACACGCACGTCCGTCGTTTCGTGGATCGCCCTGCACACCAGATACATTCCGATGCTCGCGCGGATGGTTGTAATATCGTAAGTACCCAGAAGCTCGATCACCGTCTCGAGCGCGCCGAGCACGTCCTCACGCGTTACGATCACTTCCGTATGCTCACTCCCGATGAATTCCGCAACTCTCCGCGCGTATTTCAGGTCGATCGCATCCAGATCCATGCCGATCGAGAACGTGCGAATGGGTCTTGCCAGCTCCCGCGCGGCAATCGCGCAGACGAGCGAGCTGTCGAGTCCGCCGCTTAGCAGAAATCCGATCGGCGCATCCGCGTCCAGCCGTTTGGTCACGCCCGCGATCAGGAGATCGTGCAGCGCTCGGGCGGCAGTTTTCTCGTCCGTCATCCAGAAATGATCGACGTGCGCGGGATCGGCATAGCGGGTGAATTTCCCGTCGGCATAATAGCATCCGGGCGGGAACGGAAGAATCGTATCCGCAAGTCCCATCAGATTTTTGGGTTCGCTCGCGAAAAGCATTTTGCCGTCCGGTGCTTTTCCGTAATACAGCGGGCGAATGCCGATTGGGTCGCGCGCGGCGATCAGGGAATCACGCTTTGCATCATAGAGAATCAGCGCAAATTCCGCGTCCAGCGTGCGGAACATATCCAGATCGTATTCTTCGAACAGCGGAAGCAGAATTTCGCAGTCCGATTCGCTGGCGAATTCGTATTTGTCCGAAAGCGAATCGCGCACCTGCCGGAAGCCGTACAGCTCGCCGTTGCAGACAACGTAATTGCCGTTCATTTCAAACGGCTGCATACCGCTTTCATCCAGTCCCATGATCGCCAGCCGATGAAAGCCCAGATAGCCGGACTTCGTTTCGATAAACGCGGACATATCCGGCCCGCGGGAGACGGTGCGCTCAAAGCCCTCTGTGAGAAGCGGCGCAGGAATGCATTTCGTATCGCTGCCAAAGATCGAACACATAAAAAACACCTCCGAATATCGATGCGACAATCCTGATATTTCAGGACGAATGTCGCTCTTCCGTGGTGCCACCTGATTTGCTTCTCATTATTGGGCGTACGCATTTCTTACGCCCGGCGGTTTTTAACGCGCCGCCGCTGCGCCTTCTCTACGGGTACACCCTTGACCTTCGAGTCGGGCTTGGAAGGGTTCTTTCCTTCGACCCGGCCGCTGCGCGCTTCTCAGCGTCTGCGCGCTCTCTGTTGCGTCCGCATTGGCGAAGTACTTTTCTTCCGCATTGCATCCAAATATAAAATTGGGCATATTATAGCACGCGGAAAAAACGCTGTCAACGCCTGAAAATCGATAATTCACGTTAAAAACGATAAAAGTAAGCTGCGAAAAACATTTACAAAAAAATTTGCGTCAGCACCATTGACACGGAAAAACGCGAGTGCTATAATCCCCACATCAGAGCGAGGGGGCGTCTGAATCGGGTGCGAAAGCGCCTTGAATTCAGCCCTCTTCGCTCTATTTTTAATTTTTAGGAGGGTCATCTCATGAGCAGGTACAGCAAGGAAGACATCGTACGCATGGTTCGAGAAGAAGGCGTGGAGTTCATCCGTATGCAGTTTACGGACATCTTCGGTCAGCTGAAGAACGTGGCGATCACGGCTTCGCAAATCGAAAAGGCTGTGAACAACCAGATCATGATCGACGGCAGCTCCATTGAAGGCTTTGTCCGCATTCAGGAATCGGATCAGTATCTTCATCCCGATCTCGATTCCTACACGATTCTGCCCTGGCGCCCGCAGACCGGCAAGGTCGCGCGCCTGATCTGCGATGTGTACAATCCGGACGGCACGCCGTTCATCGGCGATCCCAGAGGCACGCTGAAGCGCGTTCTGAAGCGCGCGGAGGATATGGGCTATTCCTTCAACGTCGGCCCCGAATGCGAATTCTTCCTGTTCCAGACCGATGAAAAGGGCCGCCCGACCACGGAGACCTCCGACGAAGCCGGTTATTTCGATCTCGGCCCGCTCGATCATGGCGAGAGCACGCGCCGCGAAATCTGCATGGCGCTCGAGCAGATGGGCTTTGAAATCGAAGCGTCACATCACGAAGTCGCCGCCGGACAGCACGAGGTCGATTTCAAATACGCCGACGCGCTGACCGCCGCCGACAACATCATGACCTTCAAGCTCGCAGTAAAAACCCTTGCGCAGAAGAACGGTCTGCACGCGACGTTCATGCCCAAGCCCGTATTCGGCATCAATGGCAGCGGAATGCATACGAATATGTCCCTGTTCAAGGACGGCAAAAACGTATTCGCCGATCCGACCGACCCGCGCGGTCTTTCCAAGGAAGCGTATGCGTTTATCGCGGGACTGCTCACCCACGTTCGCGCGATGACCGCGATCACGAACCCGCTGGTCAACTCCTACAAGCGTCTGGTACCCGGCTATGAAGCGCCGTGCTATCTGGCATGGTCCGCCAGCAACCGCAGCGCGCTGATTCGAATTCCCGCCGCGCGCGGTCAGGCAACCCGCGTAGAACTGAGATGCCCGGATCCGGCGTGCAATCCGTATCTGACGCTGGCGGTCTGCCTCGCGGCAGGTCTTGACGGCATCGAAAAGGGCATGACCCCTCCGGACGAAATCACCGATAACATTTTCGCGATGGACAACGCGGAACGCGCCGCGCGCGGCATCGAAAACCTGCCGTCGAGCCTGAAGGAAGCGGTGGACGTGATGCGCACGGACAAGCTGATTCTCGATACGCTCGGCGATCACATCGTAAGCCAGTATACCGAGGGCAAATACCGCGAGTGGGACGAATATCGCACGCACGTCAGCAGCTGGGAAATCGACAAATATCTGACCATTTATTAACGCACATCGGCGGGAGAGCAAGCTCTCCCGCCAGCATTGGTTTAAGGAGGCGCGAGGCATGGCGAAAATCATCGTTGGATTCTCAAACAGGCAG
>ERZ824978.1506-NODE-1506-length-24635-cov-3.968348_pt1 | contig 24635 bp, 14 predicted proteins | sample MGYA00519860_ERZ824978 | MGnify/ENA primary metagenome ERZ824978 (study PRJEB31778, sample SAMEA3449184) | human gut metagenome | biome: human gut; feature: human-associated habitat; material: faeces | place: United Kingdom | collected 2010/2012 ... | reverse complement strand
TGGAACCCTCCACGATGGGCAGAATATCCCGCTGGACGCCCTCTCTGGACACATCCGGGCCCTGACCCGCGGACTTTCCGGCCACCTTGTCGATTTCGTCGATGAACACGATGCCGTCCTGCTCGGCCCGGTGAATGGCCTCGGAATACACAGCGTCCATGTCGATCATGTTCTGCTCTTCCTCGTCCTCGATGATGCGCCGGGCTTCCTGAATCTCCACCTTGCGCAGCTTGGTCTTGCGGGGCATGATGGAGCCCAACACGTCGTTCATGTTCATATCCGTGCCCGGGATTTCGCCCCTGGGCGCGGATTCCTCCACCTCGATCTCCACCAGGCTGTGCTCCAGCTCGCCCCGGCGCAGGGCTTCGCGCACCTGATCCCGCTTCATGGTGAGCTGCTGTTTTTCCTCCGGGCTGGCCTCGGGCTCCTTGGGCTTGGTGCCCAACAGGATGTCAATGGGATTGGTGGCCTTTTTCACCGGCTTGACAATCAAATCCACCAGCCGGTCCTCGGTGGAACCCTGGGCCTTGTCCTTGACCTTTTCCACATGTTCTTCTTTTACCAGGCGGATGGAGGCTTCCAGCAGGTCGCGGATAATGGACTCCACATCCCGGCCCACATAGCCCACCTCGGTAAACTTGGTGGCCTCGACCTTGACGAAGGGCGCGTCCACCAACTTGGCCAGGCGGCGGGCGATCTCGGTCTTGCCCACGCCCGTGGGGCCGACCATGAGGATGTTCTTGGGGGTGACTTCCTCGCGGATCTCCGGCGGCAGCTGGGCGCGGCGGTAGCGGTTGCGCAGCGCGATGGCGACGGCGCGCTTGGCCTCGTCCTGGCCGATGATGTAGCGGTCGAGTTCGCGGACGATCTCGCGCGGTGTAAGCTGGATCATGTCAGTTCTCCTTTATACGGTTTCGACGATGATGTTGCCGTTGGTAAAGATGCAGATGTCCGCGGCGATCTTCAGGGCGCGCTCGGCGATCTCGCGGGCGGGCAGGTCGGTGTTCTGCAAAAGCGCCCGCGCCGCGGCCAGCGCGTAGTTGCCGCCCGAGCCGATGGTCAGAACGCCGTCGTCCGGCTCGATGACCTCGCCCGTGCCGCTGACCAAGAGAAGATTGTCCTTGTCAGCGCACAGAAGCATGGCCTCCAGTTTGCGCATGGCCTTGTCCATGCGCCAGTCCTGCGCCAGTTCCACGGCGGCGCGGGGCAGGTTGCCGGAGAACTGCGTCAGCTTTTCCTCGAACTTTTCCGACAGCGCGAAGGCGTCGGCCACGGAGCCGGCAAAGCCGACCACGACCTTGCCGTTGTAGATGCGCCGCACGACGGCCATTTGCAGGAAGAGGCTGCTCTTGACTAGCGTGTGGCAGACGACGTGGAACACCGCGGCCCAGACGCCGATGCCGCCGATGCCCAGTCCGATCGCGGCGATGCCCATGTTCTCGACCGTGGAGTAGGAGAGGAAGCGCTTGTAGTTGTTCGTGCGCCGCAGGAACAGCGCGCCCACGGCCAGCGAGAGAATGCCCGTCAGCAGCAGTACGTTGCGTACCCAGCCGATCGCTTCGGTCTGCTCCATGATGCGATAGACGCGGAAAACGGCCAGAAAGCCGGCGTTGACCAGCCCCGTCGAGATCAGCGCTGAGGCGGGTGCCGGCGCGGCGAAATTGGCGTCGACGCCGATCGTGTAGAGCGGGAAAATCTCCATCTTGCAGCTGTAACCGCAGAGGATCAGCAGAAAGGCGATTTTCAGGTAGAGCGGGTTGCCGCCGCCGACGCTGCGCGCCAGCTCCTCGTAGCGCAGCGAACCGTCGCCCAGCGACGAGAGCAGCAGGATGCCCAGATAGGCCGTGGCGATGCCTACCGAGCAGACGAAGATGTATTTCCACGTCGCTTCGAGCGCCTGCGCCGTGCGGCGGTGGTAGACGATGCCGGCGGCGCAGAGGGTCGTGGCTTCGAGGAAGATCCACGTCACGGCGATGTTGCGGGCGAAGTATACGCCCGTGATGGCCGTGGTGAGCAGCATCAGCAGCGTGAAGTAGAGACGATACTCCTTGATCGGATTGTCGCGCAGGTAGACGCACGAGTGGACGAAGACGAAGGCCGAGACGATCGTCAGCAGCGCGAAGAAGAGCGTGCCTGCCGCGTCGAAGCGGAAGAACTGCGACGATACCTCGCCGTAGCCTTCGGCGACGATGTGAGCGACCAGCGACAGTTGGACGAGGTAGAAGGCGGCGCCCAGCCGTTTGACCGTGCGGCGCTGCCGGGCGAAGGCCGCGGCCAGGGCGATCAGTGCGGAGAGCAGAAAGTAGAGTGCGATCATACGAGGGTCAGTCTTTTACGTTGGTCAGCAGGTCGGTGTCGCCGATGCGGAAGCGGGCGCCGATCTTGGTGAGGAAGAGTCCGAGCATGAGGATCGAGATGAGGATGTCGAGCATGATCGCGATTTCGATCATCGAGGGCATCTCGACCCCGACGGCCATCGAGAAGAGGAAGACGCCGTTTTCGATGACCAGAAATCCCACCATGTGCGAGAAGATGCGCGTGCGCACGACGATGAGGATCAGCCCGCTCAGCAGGGCGTAGAGCGCCACGCCGAAGAAGACCAGATTGATCGTCTCCTCGGCGATGCAGTAGGTGACCGAGATGCTCGCCACGAGCGCCGCGAGCGACAGCACCAGCGAGTTGAACTGCGAGGTGCCGGAGGCCGCGATGCGGTTGATCTTCGTGCGGCGGATCACGGCGAAGAGAATCGCCGGTACGACGATCGCCTTGAATAGGAGCGTCTCGGCCACGACGAAGAGCAGCGACCAGATTTCGATCTGTTGCAGGCGCACCAGCGCGATGGCCAGCAGCAGCCATCCCTGCAAGCCCACGAGCGAAGCATAGCTGCGGAACCGCTCCGTAATGGAGATGTAGACCAGCGAGACGACGTAGAGAAGTACGAGTGCGAGTATCATCGGATATCGATATTGAGGTGCAGCAGCAGCGCCACGAAGAAGATCAGCGCGGCGAGTGCGGCGATGGTGAGCAGAAAGGTTGCGTTGCGCGAGAGTTTGTTGCGCGCCTGCGTCGATTCGACGACGCCGACGGCCAGGCCCGGCAGCAGCACGGCCAGCGGTGCGGCCCACCACCAGTGCAGCGCGCCGCCCAGCAGCAGCGTGTCGGCGGCCAGCACGGCCAGCGCGGCGCCTTTGAGCCAGCCGGCGATCTGGATGAAGGCCAGGTCGATGCCGCAGTAGTCGAGGCACATCACTTCGTGGATCATCGTCAGTTCGAGGTGCGTGCGCGGATCGTCGACCGGAATGCGCCCCTGCTCGACGATGAAGATTTTGGTCAGCAGGTAACCCAGCAGCAACAGGATGATCGTGAAACGCACTTCGACGGGCGTCGCAGCCGAGAAGATCGCCGCGAAGGAGGTATGTCCCGTCATGAGCGCCAGCGTGGCTGTGGTGAGCAGCAGCGCGGGTTCGACCAGCGCGCCGTAGAGCGCTTCGCGACTGGCACCCATGCCCTCGAACGAACTGCCCGTGTCCATGGCCGCCAGGATGAGCGCCGCGCGGCTCAGTGCGAGCAGGTAGATGAAGCAGACCAGATCGCCAGGGAACGAGACGACGGGCGGCAGGTCGCCTACCGGGATGAAGAGCAGCGCCGTGACGGCCGCCGCGAGGTAGAGGGCCGGTGCCGTGCAGAAGAGCGCCGAGGTCGTGGTCGAGTAGACGGCCCCCTTGCGCAGCAGCAGGGCCGTATTGTGGAGGTGCTGCGTGAAGCGCGGGCCGCGGCGGCCCGCCAGCCGTGCGCGCGTGCGGTTGACGACGCCCGTGATCGACAGGGCGACGGCGACGAGCAGCAGGATATTCAACAGCGTCGTCATCAGAGTAGGTTGAGGATGGAACATAGGAATATGAGCACGATGAAGAGCAGCGCGAAGAGGATATAGTGGTTGATCTTGCCCGTGCGCAGCCGCATGACGCGGGCGTTGAGCAGGCGGAGCGATTCGACCCACCATGCCGAGAAGAGCCGCGCGACGCGGTCTTTGCGGCGGATGTCGAAGTCGTGCGCCGAGGGGAAGATCTCCTGCTTGTCGACCGCTTTGCCCTCGACGACCTCCTCGGTGAAGGGGTGGACGATGCTTTCCAACCCTTCGACGAACGATTCGCCCGTGTACTGCATACGGGTGTTGACGGCTGTGAAGCCGCAGCCCCACGTCGGCCCCGACGCGACGGTGCGGCGGCGCAGGGCGCGCCGTTTGGCGACGAGCAGCAGCACGGTCGCGGCGATCAGCACGGTTGCGACGAGCGTGATCTGCGTGAGGCCCGCCCACAACGGCAGTTCGGCCGCCGGTTGCCGGCCGGCGCCGAGGCCGGGCAGCAGCGTCGTGGCTACCTTCGTCAGCAGCGGCAGTACCGTCCACGGCAGCAGCCCGATGAAGAGGATGCCTGCGGCGGGCAGCGCCATGGCGGCGATGCGGTAGTTGTCCGCTTCGTGCATTTCGGCCACCTCGTGCGTGCGGGGCGCACCGAGGAAGACGATGCCGTAGAGTTTGGTGAAGGCGAACAGAGCCAGTCCGCCGATCAGGGCGAGCGCCGTGACGCCGGCTGCCGCCAACAGTACTTGCTGCCCTTCGGCGATGCTGCGGAACATGCCGGTGTAGATAATAAATTCCGAGACGAACCCGTTCAGAGGAGGCAGTGCGCAGATCGCCGCCGTGCTGACCAGGAAGAGGATCGCCGTGACGGGCATCTGGCGCGCCACGCCGCCGAAGCGGTCGAGTGCGGTGGTATGCGCTTCGGCATAGAGGTTGCCTGCGCCGAAGAAGAGCAGCGATTTGAAGAACGAGTGGTTGAGGGTGTGCAGCAGCGCGCCGGCCATGCCGCACAGGGCCACCGCGTCGTTGCCTGCGCTGCGTCCGAGCAGGGCTACGCCGATGGCGATGAAGATGATCCCGACGTTTTCGATCGAGGAGTAGGCCAGCAGCCGCTTGATGTCGTTCTGCATGGCGGCCAGCAGCACGCCCCACAGTCCCGTGACGATGCCTGCTCCCAGCAGGATGACGCCTGCCGTGGCGAGCGTTTCGCCGACGGGAAGGTACATCGTCGTGCGCAGTACGCCGTAGACGCCCGTCTTGATCATCACGCCCGACATCAGTGCCGAGACGTGCGACGGGGCGGCGGGGTGCGCTTCGGGGAGCCAGACGTGCATGGGGAAGAGGCCGGCTTTCATGCCGAAGCCCGCGAGGAAGACGAGCAGCAGCGGCAGCGGGCGGTGTGCGGCGAAGTAGCCCGCCAGCGCGCCGAAATCGGCCGATCCCTCGGCGGCTTGCAGGACCACGAAGCCGATGAGCAGGGCGAAGAAGCCGAGGTGCATCATCACCAGATAGGTCAGCGCGGCTTTGAGCACCTCCTTGCGTTCGGCGTCGAAGAGGATGAGCACGAACGACGAAAGGGTCATCAGCTCCCCCCAGAAGAGGAACGTATAGCCGCCGCTGGCCGTGACGACGGCCGTCATCGAGAGCGACAGCAGCGTGAAGGCGAAGTAGTGCAGCGAGATGTGCGCCGCAGGTTTGCGGTCGAGGTAGCGGTCGACGTACCCCTTGGCGTAGAGTGCGGCGGCCACCGACCCTGCGGCGACGAGCAGCGTGAAGAGGGCCGAGAGCGCATCCATGCGCAGCGACTCCTCGCCGAAGAGCAGCGTGGGCAGCGACAGCCCCGCCGGCGGCAGGATGCCGGCGAGCGCTCCGACGGCCGCGGCGGTGCCACCGAGGGCGAACAGGACGACGAAGGCCAGCGCGACCCACGCCTTGCAGCGCAGGGGTGCGGCGAAAATTGCAGCGCCCGTCAGGGTCAGCAGGATAAGTGTGGCGATCAGCATGATTTATGCGGTTTGGTCGGGTGTGTGATTGCGTGTGGCAGCCATGACCGTCGCCACGACGGCGGCCGTTTCGGTGCGCAGCCGTTGCCGGCCGAGGGTGATCTCCTCGAAGCCCGCCCTCAGCGCGGCATCGATTTCAGCGGGCGAGAAGTCGCCTTCGGGGCCGATGAGCACCAGCAGGTTTTCGTGCGGGCGGAGCGTGTCGAACAGATGGCGTTTTTCCATACGGGGCGCGTCGCAGTGGGCGATCAGCCGCCGCCCGTCGAACGGCTCGGCGAGCAGGTCGTCCAGCGGGGTGAGCGGACGCAGCGCGGGACAGAAAGCTTTGAGCGACTGCTTCATGGCCGAAACGACGACCCGCTCGGCACGTTCGATTTTGAGCGCACGCCGCTCCGAACGTTCGCATAGGAGCGGGACGATCTCGCTCACGCCCACCTCGGTCGCCTTTTCGAGGAACCACTCGAAGCGTTCGATATTCTTGGTCGGCGCCACGGCCATCGTCAGGCGGTAGGGCATCCGTTCGTAGTCGGGGAAGCGCTCCACGACGCGCACCGTGCAGCGCCGGGCGTCCTCCTCGGCGATTTCGCACCGGTAGAGCGTTCCGCGCCCGTCGGTCAGATGGAGCGTGTCGCCCCGTCGGAGCCGCAGTACGCGGATGCAATGCTTCGACTCCTCTTCGCCCAACGTATAGCGGGGCGTCGTAAGGTCGGGTGCGTAAAATAGTTGCATGGCTCTGTAATAATTTTTAACTTTGCAAAGTTATAAAAAGATTGCCAATCGAATGGGACGTTTAGGACGATTGTTATTAATTTATTTTATTATCATGTCGCTTGCCGCCTGTCAGAAAAAGAAGGTCGAAACGGCCAACCCCTTTTTCGAGGAGTGGACGACGCCCTACGGCGTACCGCCTTTCGACCGGATACGGCCCGAACATTTCCTGCCGGCCTTCGAGCGGGGGATGTCGCTCCATAACGCCGAGATCGACGCGATCGTCGGCACGTCGGACGAACCGACCTTCGAGAATACGATCGCGGCCTACGATGCCTCGGGGCGGATGTTGCAGCGCACGTCGCTGATCTTCGAGATGCTGGCCGCTTCGGACGCGACGCCCGAGATGCAGGCCGTCGAGCAGGAGGCGATGCCGCTGCTGGCGGCCCATGCCGACGAGATCCGCATGAACGAACGGCTGTTCGGGCGGATCAAGGCTGTCTACGACCGGCGCGAGGCGCTGCCGCTCACGGCCGAGCAGCGGCGGTTGACGGAGAAGCTCTACCGCCGGTTCGTCCGGTCGGGCGCCCTGCTGGACGAGGCGGGCAAGCGCCGGCTCAAAGAGATCAACGGCGACTTGTCGCGGCTGTCGGTGAAGTACGGCAACAACCTGCTCCACGAGAACGATGCGTTCGGGTTGGAGCTGACGGCCGACCGCTTGGAGGGGCTGCCCAACGCCGTGCGCGAAGCGGCGCGGGAGAAGGCGCAGGCTGCGGGACTCGGCGACAAATCCTATCTTTTCACGCTCCACAAACCCAGTATGCTGCCCTTCCTGAGCTATGCCAAGGACCGCAAACTGCGCGAGGAGCTCTACACCGCCTACCTCGACCGCTGCAACCATGGCGACGAATACGACAACAAGGCGCTGGTGAACGACTACATCCGTCTGCGCACCGAGAAGGCGCACCTGTTGGGGTACGACTCCTACGCCGACTACGTGACTGCCGACCAGATGGCCGCGACGCCCGCTGCGGTCTATGCGTTGCTGGACGAGATATGGACGCCGGCGCTCGATCGGGCGAAGGAGGAGCTGGCGGCTATGGAAGAGATGTTGCGCGCCGACCACCCCGATGCGACCTTCGAGCCGTGGGACTGGTGGTACTATGCCGAGAAGGTGCGCCGCCGCGACTACGCGCTCGACGACGAGGCGCTGCGCCCCTATTTCACGCTCGAAAACGTGCAGGGCGGCATCTTCTTTCTGGCCAACAGGCTCTACGGTATCACCTTCCGGCCGATCGTCGCACCGCTCTACAATCCCGACTGCCTGGTCTACGAAGTGCTCGACGAGGACGAGAGCCATTTGGGCGTACTCTACTTCGACTACTACGTGCGCGAGGGCAAGAGCGGCGGAGCGTGGTGCGGGAACTTTACCGAACAGTATTACGAGAACGGCGAGCGCGTGGCGCCCGTCGTAGGGGTGGTGACCAACTATGCCCGTCCGACCCGTTCGACGCCGACGCTGCTCAATCTCGACGAGACGAAGACCCTCTTCCATGAATTCGGCCATGCGCTGCACAGCCTGTTCCGCAAGGTGGAGTACCGCGGGCTGGCCGACGTCGAGGGCGATTTCGTGGAGCTGCCGTCGCAGGTGATGGAGAACTGGGCCACCGAACCCGAGATGCTGGAACAATATGCGCTGCACTACCGCACCAACGACAAGATTCCGGAATCGCTCGTGCGGAAGATCCGTCGCAGCGCGCAGTTCAACCAGGGATTCGAGATGACCGAGCTGCTGGCCGCCGCCCTGTCGGACATGGACATCCATTCGCAGCGGGAGTATGCGCCGTTCGACGTCAATGCCTTCGAACGCGAAGCGCTTTACGCGAAACGGGGGCTGATCCCGCAGATCGAACCGCGTTACCGCTACCCCTATTTCAGCCATATTTTCGACGGCGGCTATTCGGCGGGATACTATTTCTATATTTGGGCGCAGGTGCTCGACAAGGATGCCTACGAGGCGTTCCGTCAGAGCGGCGACATCTTCAACCGCAAGATCGCCCGCGCTTTTCGCGAGAAGCTGCTCAGCCGCGGCGGCGAGGCCGACGGCATGACGCTCTACCGCGATTTCCGCGGTCAGGATCCCGACAAGGCGCCGTTGTTGAAGGCCTGCGGATTCTGGGTGGAGCCGGAGTCCGAAACCGACTCGCTGGCGGTCGTCCGTCCGGCTGCGGAGCGGCAGCTCATGCCGCCGGCGAACCTGCTCGAATTGCGCGATAAGCAAGAAAACCTCAAATAAGTACGTTACAATGAAAAAAATTCTGTCGTTTATGTCACTGACGCTTCTGGTCGCAGGGTGTGCCGATCGCACGATGCCCGTGGCCGACCTGCCCGAGATCGATACCTCGAATCCGCTGCTCGCGGAGTGGGAGACGCCCTATGCCACGCCCCCGTTCGAGCGGATCGAACTGAAAGATTACGAACCGGCGTTCGATGCGGCCATCGCCGTACAGCGGGCCGAGATCGAGGCCATCGTGAAGAATCCCGCCAAGCCTTCGTTCCACAATACGATCGTCGCTCTGGAACGTTCCGGCGAACTGCTTTCCCGAATCGAAGGGTTGTTCTACAACCTGCTCGAAGCCGATTCCAACGACGAGATGCAGCGCATCGCGCTCGACGTGCAGCCCAAGCTGACGGCGCTGAGCAACGACATCGCGCTCGATCCGGCGCTCTTCGCCCGTGTGAAGGCCGTCTACGAGAATCCCGGCTGGTTCCTTTCGAAGGAGGACAAACGGCTGTTGGAGAAGACCTACAAGAGCTTCGCCCGCAACGGTGCGGCGCTTCCGGCCGACAAGCAGGAGCTCTACCGGCAATATACGACCGAGTTGGGAGAGATGACGCTCAAATTCGGCCAGAATTCGCTGGCTGCGACCAACGCCTTCACGCTCAACATCACCGATCCCGAGCGGGTCGAAGAGCTGCCCGACTTCGTGAAAGAGGGGCTGGCGGCCGACGCCAAGGCGCGCGGCGAGAAGGGTTGGACGGTGACGTTGCAGTATCCGAGCTACGTCCCCTTCATGACCTATTCGTCGGACCGCGAGGCGAAGGAGCAGCTGTGGCGGGCGTCGAATGCGCGTGCGCTGGGCGGCGAGTTCGACAATTGCGAGAATATCCGCCGCATCGTCGATCTGCGCCGCCAGATCGCAGGTCTGCTGGGATATGAAACCTACGCCGACTATGTGCTCGAAGAGCGCATGGCCGAGAATACTGCTACGGTGAACGCCTTCTTGCAGGAGTTGCTCGACGAGACGATCGACTATGCGCGGGCCGACTATGCGATGATCAACGACTATGCCCATGCGCAGGGCTTCGAGGGCGATGTGATGCCGTGGGATTGGTCGTACTACGCCGAGAAGTACAAGAACGAGAAGTATGCGCTGAGCGACGAGCAGGTGAAGCCCTACTTCGAATTGGAGAAGGTGAAAAAAGGGGTCTTCCTGCTGGCCAACAAGCTCTATGGGCTGAATTTCGCCAAGCGCGACGACATCGCCGTCTATCATCCCGACGTGACGGCCTACGAAGTGACCGACGCGAAGGGCGACTTCGTAGCGGTGCTCTACCTCGACTTTTTCCCGCGTGCGTCGAAGCGCGCCGGTGCGTGGATGACCGAGTTCCGCGGTTCGAAGGTGGTAGAGGGCGTCGAGACGCGCCCGCTGGTGTCGCTGGTGATGAACTTCACCAAGCCGACCGAGACGAAACCTTCGCTGCTGACCTTCGACGAGGTGAACACCTTCCTCCACGAGTTCGGCCATTCGCTGCACGGCATGTTGGGCCAGGGCGAGTACGAGTCGCTGAACGGGACGAGCGTCTACCGCGATTTCGTGGAGCTGCCGTCGCAGATCATGGAGAACTGGGCCACCGAAAAGCAGTGGCTCGACCTGTGGGCCGAGCACTACGAGACGGGTGAGAAGATGCCCGCCGAACTGGTCGAGAAGATCGTCGCCGCGAAGAACTATCTGGCCGCTTACGCCAATGTGCGTCAGCTGTCGTTCGGTATGACCGATATGGCATGGCACACGCTCAAAGAACCGTTCACGGGCGATGTCGAGGCCTTCGAGAAGCAGTCGATGGCACCTGCGCAGGTGTTGCCTGTCGTGGACGGTACGGCGATGAATCCCGCCTTCACTCATATTTTCTCCGGCGGCTATGCGGCCGGATACTACGGTTACAAGTGGGCCGAGGTGTTGGAAGCCGACGCCTTCAAGGCGTTCGAGGAGACGGGCAGCATTCTGGGCGGGCCGGCGGCCGATGCCTTCCGCAAGCACATCCTCACGCAGGGCGGGCACGAGCATCCGATGAAACTCTATGTCGCCTTCCGCGGCCACAAGCCCGAGACGAAGGCGCTCATCGAGAAGATGGGACTGACGAAGTGATCCGGCGGCGTCCGGATGAGGCGGAGCCGAATCCTGCGGGGTTCGGCTCCGTTTCGTTTTTTGGGAGGGGCGGGACGAATGTGACGGTTATCCGCAGTGAAACCCCTTCGCTTCCGGCGCATCTGCGCTTCGTTGCCGTCGGCCGGCAGCGTGCAGGGTCGGGGCGAAGCGCGGTTTGCTGCATGGGGCGGCGGCTTTCCTGCCGGCATCGTCCGTCGTGTCGCCGGTCGGCAGGAATCGGGGTCGGGATAAATTGCGGCCGAGCATATTTTTTCATTTCCGATAGGGTATTTCGCCGCGGAGGTGTTATTCTTAATAGTGAGGGCGGTTGCGGAGGCGGCGTATGGAATGCCCGATCCGCTCCGCAGTTCTCCTTTCGAACCACCGAAATACGAATGCCTATGGAGTAGAACCGATTACAAAGGGCCGTGCCGACGGCTCGTCCGGCAGTACGAACGACTGCGACTTACCTTGAACCGAATATTCATCCGGATACGTGCCCGACGGAGATCGCGTCGGTGACGTGTTCCGAAAAACACAACCGAACGAATGAAGAGATTTATCCTGATCCTTTTCCTCCTGCTGGCCGCGCGCGAGATACGCGCCTTCGGGCTGGCCGGCCATGCGGCGATCGCCTGCATCGCCGAACATCATCTTACGCCGCGCGCCCGAGCCAACATCATGCGCTACACCGACCACCGTTCGATCGTCTACTACGCCTCGTGGATGGATGAGTGGCGCCGTTCGAAAGGCTATGAGTTCACGACGCACTGGCACGCCGGAACGGTCGATGCGGAGTTTCGCAGTACGCCGGCCGTGCGCGAGGCGTCGGGCGCGAAGGGCGACTGCGTCGTGGCCGTCGAACAATCGATTGCGCTGCTCTCCGAATATGACAAGCTCGACGACTCGACGGTATTGGTGCATATCAAATATCTGGTGCATCTGCTCGGCGACATGCACTGTCCGACGCATGTCTATTATTATCCCGACAACATGACGCTTGGAAAATTTCCGGTCAAGCTGCATGGCGTCGAGACCAACTACCACAAGATCTGGGACGGACAGCTGCTCGACAGCCGCCATAAGTTCTGGGGATTCCAGGATTACCGTCATGCGCTGGACAACTACACCGACGAGGAGATCGCCCGTATGACGGAGGGGACGCCCGTCGAATGGTTCGAGGAGTCGGCGCGGCGCTGCCGCGAGATTTACGACTGGGTGCAGCCCGGCGACGAGCTGGGGCAGGAGTTCTACAATGCGCACGCCCCGTTCGCGGAGTATCAGCTCGTGCTGTCGGGGTATCGGCTGGCCAAGGTGCTCAACGCACTGTTCGACCGGTAGGTTCCAATGATGCCTATGAAGAGAGGAGAGCTGTCCGACAGCTCTCCTCTCTTCATAGGTCGCTTGTGTCGTTTCAGATTCTGTTCGGATCGTGCTTGTATTTGAATATGACTGCAAATACGATCGCTACGACGAGCGAGAACCCTGCGAACAGATACCATGAAAGCGGCCATCCGTAGTGGTTGACGACCCATCCGGCGAGATAGGAGCCGATTAGCGCGCCCAGACCGTTGGTCATGATCATGAATACGCCTTGTGCGCTCGAACGGATTGCCGCCGAGGTCTCCTTTTCGACGAATAGCGAACCGGAGATATTGAAGAAATCGAACGCCACGCCGTAGACGATCATCGAGAGAATGAACATCCAGACGCCCGGGCCGGGGTTGCCGGCGCCAAGCAATGCAAAACGCAATACCCATGCGAACATGGCGATCAGCATGACGCGCTTGATGCCGAACCGTTTGAGAAAGAATGGGATAAGCAGAATGCAGAGCGTTTCCGAGATCTGCGAGAGCGAGATCAGGATCGTGGAGTGTTCGACGCCGAAGGTGCCGAGATATTTGGCGCCGTGGATGCCCGTGTCGCCGAAACTTTTGATGTATCCGTCGGCGAAGGCATTGGTGATCTGCAACGACATGCCCAGCAGCATGGAGAAGATGAAGAAGATGGCCATCTTGCGCTGTTTGAAGAGGGCGAAGGCGCGCAGCCCGAGCAGATCGACGATCGACTTGCCGCCTCCCGACCGGTTGATCGGGCAGTTCGGCAGCGTGAACGAGTAGAGACCCAATATGAGGCCCAAGGTCGCCGAGAAGTAGAGTTGGGTTGCACTCAGGCCCATCTTTCCGAGATCGACGACCCACATGGCACAGATGAATCCGACCGTGCCCCACACGCGGATGGGCGGGAAGTGGGTTACGGTATCCAGTCCTGCTTTTTCGAGGGCGTTGTAGGCGACCGAATTGGACAGTGCGATGGTGGGCATATAGAACATTACGCTCAGCAGGACGAGCGTGTAAAGCGAATTGTAGTCGGTTCGGGTGGCGGCGAGGGTGATGAATCCTGCGGCGAAGAGATGGCAGAGGCCCAAGAGACGTTGCGCCGGAATCCATCGGTCAGCGATGATTCCCATGACGGCCGGCATAAATAGCGAGGCGATTCCCATCGTGGCGAAGAAGCTGCCGATTTGCAGCCCGTCGAATTTCAGCGTGTTGCCGAGGTAGGCCCCCAGTGAGATCAGCCAAGCCCCCCAGACGGCGTACTGGAGGAAGTTCATCAGGGTCAGGCGGATTTTTGTATTCATCGTGTTGGTGTTCTAAAATGCGGTTCCTATCGTCCGGTTTCCGGTGTGCAGGAAAACGAGCGGAAACAAAATTAGAAAAATTTTTCGGATTTTTCTTGCACAAAGCAAAATTATGTGCTACTTTTGCATCACCAAACCTGAGGGAACGGCAATCGCAGCGTGCGTCGCACGATTTCGGGCCGACCGGAAGGGGCGGACACGTAGAACGGGTGGTTCCGTGGGACATTGAGCTATGGTGTAATGGTAACACAACAGATTCTGGTCCTGTTTTTCCTGGTTCGAGTCCGGGTAGCTCAACTCGAAGGCCGGTCAAGCGATGCTTGACCGGCCTTCATTTTTTAAGCGATCGCAGCCGGATTTGTGCCAGTATGCAAAGAAGGTTCCCGTCTCTGTTGCGGATGAGTCCGGAGCGGTTCGTCGATCTCTTCCGAAAGTGACGGCCGCTTCCCTGTTGCAGACGGCGCCGCGAGGAGGCTCCTGTGCGGAGGACGTACCGGCACCGAGGGCCAGAAACAATACGAAGGTGGTGGACTTTTTCGTGATCCGCATGAGTCGAGATTCCGAAAATCGGGCAGGGAAACGCTTTCCCGCCCCGCCGGGTTCAGGGTAGCCGGACGTTTTCCGGCGATACTCCGAGCATCAATACATGTTGTCGTACATCGACTGGCTCTTGTCGTATTTGAGGTCGGCCAGCGATGCGGCCTTGACGCCGATGTTGAAGCTCCAGCTGCGGTGGGCGCCGAACGGAATCCACGAGAAGGACATCTGCCAGCAGTGGAGGTCGCGCGAGATGCTGACCGACGAGGTGGTCAGCTTGTTCTCCTTGATGTCGTAACCGCCCTGGAACGTGATGCCCATCTTGGGCGTGAGGTTGACGCTGCCGTTGAACCCGATGTTCTGCGTGATGTTCTTGCGGTAGCCCGTCGTACCGTTGTTGACGTAGTTGATCGAGTAGGAGACCGTGTAGTTGAAGCCGAGGTTCCACGGCAGCGAGAAGTCGTAGTACGACTGCGCCATGTACTGCCTTCGCAGCACAGGGTCGAGGATGCCGTAGGGGTCGTAGAAGGGGTTGGCGTATTCGGGCGGGACGCTGTTGATGTCGTTGATCGCGGGCGTGGAGTTATCCTGCCGCGATTTGAAGGTATAACCGAACGACCAGCCCGTCGAAACGATACGTCCCGGAAAGAAGAGTTTGTCGATGCGCCGTCCTTCGGGGGTGACCCTGTACGGGTCGAGCGTGGCGTTGAGCTGGATGCCGAAGTTCGTGCCGAAGACCGTCGTGCGGAACTGGATGGGAATGGTCGAGAGCTTCATCGAGTCGGCCAGGAAGTTGTACGAGGCGCTGACCGACAGGTTGTCGATCAGCTTGATCTTCTTGATGCCCGACGTGTCGCGCTTGGAGAGCACCTTCATCTCGAGCGTCTGCGACAGCGAGAAGTTCATCGACATGCTGCGGCCCGAACTGGGAACGCCGTAGGCATTGTCGGCGAAGGGCGAATAGACCTGGAACTTGCCGGTGGAATCGGTCTGTACGGTTTTGTAGTAGCCGTATTTCTGATCCGAGAAGTCGGGGGCGTACGAAAAGCCGAACGACGGGGTGAGCGTGTGCCGGATCGCCTGTATCTTGCTGGTCTTTTTCTTGAACTGATACATGCCGTAGAGCGTCGTCGAGGCGCTCACCGAGGTGGTGTAGTTGTAGAGCCGATAGAATCCGTATTCGGGATCGAGGTAGCGCACTTCGTTGGTCACGGGACTCCATTCGCGCTCCTGCTTCTTGAAATACCACTTCTCGGTATAGTTGAACGACGGCGAGACGTTGATGTAGTTGAAGAGGTTGAACGAGGCCGTGACGGGTATCGAGTGCTCGATGCCGTTGCGCATGTTTTCGAGCGTCTGTTTGGTGAAGACCTCCGACTCGGTCGTGGAGACGGTGTTGGTCATCTTGCCCGTATACTGCATCGAAATCTTCTCGTACCACCGTGCCTTGCCCTGCGCCTCGCGCCGTTTGAAGGGGTAGAAGCGCGAGACGTTGAAGACGATGTTGGGCAGCGTCATCGAGATCGTGGAGTTCTGCGAGTTCTGCGACACGGCCATGTTCATCGAGAGCGAGAAAGGGGTTCCCGCCCAGTTCTTCGAGTAGGAGATCGTCGAGTTGGTCTGCGTCTGGAGAATGTCGTTGAGCGTCGTGGCCGCGTATTTGGAGTAACCGCTCGTGGCGAAGTTGACCGATGCGGAGAAGGTGGAGCCCGGGTTGGCCTTCGGATCCTGCGAGTGCGTCCATTGCAGGCGGAAGGTGTTCTGTTTGAGGAAGTCGGGTTCGCCCTTCTCGCCGGTGCGGATGCTCGAGAACTGGGCGTTGAGGTTGCCCGTGTACTTGTAGCGTTTGATGTAGCGCGATGCGACGGCTCCCTCCCACGATCCGAGCGTGTAGATGCCCGCCGTGAGGGCGAGGTCCATGTGTTGGCTGAGGGTGAAGTAGTAACCGAAATCGCGGAAGAAGAAGCCGCGCTGGCCGTCCTCGCCGTAGGTCGGCATCAGGAATCCCGACTTGGGGCCCGAACTGATCGGGAAGAAGCCCTCCGGAATACCGAGGAAATAGATCGGTACGTCCTCCATGACCAGGTAGGCGGGGCCGGTGACCACCTTCTTGCCCGGAATCACCTTCGCCTTGGTCATGGCCAGATAGAAGTGGGGGTGATCCGTTTGGTCGCAGGTGGTGTATTTGCCGCCCTGGATGTTGATGTTGTTGTCGGGCATCTTCTTCACGCTGCCGCCGATGAGCCATCCGTCGCCCTCCTGCGTCGCCACGCCCTTGATCTTGGCCTTGCCCGACTTGAAATTGTAGGTGATGGTGTCCATCTTGTAGGGCGAGGCCGAACCTTCGGTGAATTCGGGGCGGGTGACCGTGGGCTGCCCTTCCAGCGTGTCGGGCTTCCCGTAGGCGTAAATCTCCCGGGTGTCCATGTTGACGCGCATGAAGTCGGCTTTGAGGTTCATGTCCTGGTAGTTGATGTCGCCCTCGTTGTAGATGTAGACCATCTTGTTGCGGATGTCGTAGACCAGCGAGTCGGTGTTCTTGCCGTTCATGATGTCTTCGAGGAAGGCTCCGCCCTCCTTTTTGCGGCGCGTGGTGTCGCGTTGGAGCGAATCGGACGGCACCCGCAGCGAGTCGGGCGGCAGGAGCGAATCCGCCTGCAACACGAGCGTATCGGAGACGACGGGCGGCTCCTGGGCTTCGGCGGCCTGCTTCATGCGGCGGCGTTCGCGCCGCGAGAGGCGCTGCGCCCTGCGGTCGTTGTCGGTCGATCCGCTGTCGGCAACGGCGACGTCCGTCTCTGCGGGACGTTGTATCGCGGCGTGGGGGGCAAAGCCGAAAACCATCTCCGTGAAGAGAACGACGACGAACGCCGCAGCGAGATATTTTAATGAAAATCGCTTCAAAATTCCAAAAAAATTCATACCTTTGCCGACGAGTCGGCAAAACCGCCGGAATCGGGCCTTCGTGATTGTCTGAGGCCGATTTTGCATCCGACAAAGATAGGTAAAAAATTAGAGAAACACCATAGTTAATCCCACTTTTGCCATGCGGCGTCTGGTTTTCATCATATCGCTTTGCGTATGCTTCGCACTGAGTGCGAACGGAGCCGGAGCGGAAAATATTGCGCGCGGGGTACGGGTTATCGTCATCGATGCGGGCCACGGCGGGCCGAAATTTCCCGGAGCGCACTATCGCGGAATCTACGAGAAGGATCTCAACCTGAAAGTGGCGCTCAAACTGGGCGCGCTCATCGAGCGGGAACTTCCCGAAGTGAAGGTGGTCTACACCCGCAAGACCGACAAGCAGTTTTCCGAGTCGCTGACCAAGGATTTGCAGGCGCGGGCCGACATCGCCAACAAGGCCGAGGGCGACCTGTTCTTTTCGATCCACACCAACGCGGCGCCCACCGCGGCGGCGCGGGGCGTCGAGACGCTCATCATGGGCGAAAGCCCGCTCGAACAGCGCATCAACGACGAGGTGCTCTTCGCCAACAACAAGGAGGAGTTCATCGACATGAGCGACCAGCGCACGGCGGCGATCGTGCGGGCCTATATCTCCAATCTGCGTTTTACCTACGGCGAGTACAGCGAGGCGATGGCGCGGCTGTTGGAGAAGAACTACAAGCAGGCGGGGCGGTACGTGCGCAAGACCAAACCCCAACTGCTCAAAGTACTCTATGCGACCAACATGCCGGGTGTGCTGACCGAAATCGGTTTCATGTCCAATCCCGAAGAACTGCGCTACATGTGTTCCGAGAAGGGGCAGAACGAGATCGCCCGTTCGCTGTTCAACGCCGTGAAGGACTATGTGAATTTCGTACGGGGAATGCAATTGGTCGAAGAGTGCGACGACGCCACGACGCAGGCGCCGGTCGAACCGGCGCCCGTTGTGTCCGAACCCGCTCCGCAGCCTGCGAAGGCCGCTGCTGCGAAGAAGCCGTCGAGCGGCTATACGATTCAGATTCTTGCCAGCACCAAGCGTCTGAAATCCAATGACTGGCAATTCAAGAGCTACAAGAACAAGGTGATCGAGCTGCGTTCCGCGGGCCGCTACCGTTATAAGTATTGTGTGGGTCGTTACGCGACGCAGGCCGAAGCCAAGCGTGCGCTGTCGCAGGTGAAGAAGAGCTTCGGCGACGCTTACATCGTGCGTTACGAAGGCGATGCGATCGCCCGATAAACATTCCGAATTATGAGACGAGAGGTAAAGATAGGCGTGTTCGCCGTCGTCATGCTGGGCTGCCTGTGGGGCGGCATCCGCTTTCTGAGCGGCATCGATATTTTCAGCCGCAACATTCCCTATTATGTGGCTTATCCGGAGATCAGCGGGATTCAGACCGCCACGCCCGTCACCATTCAGGGCGTGAAGGTCGGGACGGTCACCGCGATCGGCTTCGATCCTTCGGTGAGCCGCGACGTCGTGTTGCAGCTCACCGTGCGGCGCTCCTTCCGGATTCCGCGCGACTCCAAGGCGCGTATTTACAGCGACGGTTTCATGGGCGGCAAGGCGATCACCATCGAGATGGGCGACAGCCCGCAGCTGTTGTCGAAGGGCGACACGCTCGTGGCGGCCGAGACGCGCGACATGCTGGCGGCGGCCGGAACCGAACTGGCCGACGTGAAGGAGCGTCTGACGCGGGTGATGGACAACCTGTCGGTCACGCTCGAAAGCGTCAACGCCGTGCTGAAAGACAACAAGGGAAATATCGACGGGACGCTGACGCACCTGAACTCGATTTCGGGCAATATGGACGCCGTGCTGGCGGCCGAAAAGGGCAGTTTGCGGACGGCGATCGACAACATCGGCAAGTTTTCGACCGCGCTGGGCGAGAACTCCGAGCGCTTCTCGTCGATGATCGCCAATCTGGACCGGTTCTCGCAGCAGCTGACCGAGGCCGACATCGATTCGCTGTCGCTCGGCCTGCGCACGACGCTGGGCGAATTGAATCGGACCGTGGCCCGCATCAACGAGGGGAAAGGCACGGTGGGCCGATTGATGAACGATCCGCGGCTCTACGAGTCGTTGGAGACGGCGAGCGCCAATCTGGCGGCGTTGCTCGAAGATTTGAAGGCTCACCCCAAACGGTATGTTCATTTCTCGCTCTTCGGTCGCAAGGACAAGGGCGAGAAGGTGAAAACGAAAGAGGCGGCGATCTCGGCGGGCGACTCGCTGCCGGCGGCCCGATAGCGCGGTGCTGTCGTTACAAGAGGCTATCGGACGATGATTTATCCTGCGAATTTCGAAGAGAAAATAGGTTTCGACCGCATCCGCGAGCAGGTGACGGCGCTCTGTTCCACCCCTTCGGCGAAAGCGAAGCTGGCGGAGGAGGGTTTTTCGACCTCGGCCGATGAGATCGAACGCCGCCTGTCGCTGATGAACGAAATGCGTTCGCTGCTGATGCTCGAACGCGACTTTCCCGACGGCGACTATCCCGATCCTGCGCCGCTGGTGGCTAAAATCCGGGTCGAAGGGAGTTATCTGCTCGCTGCCGAAGCGGATCAGCTGCGCAAGGCGCTCGTTACCGTCGGGGCGATCGCGGAGTTCATCCTGGGGCGGGGCGGGGCACGCTATCCGCGCCTTTGGGAGTTGAGCCGCCGCGTGACGCTCTTTCCCGAAATCGTGCGGGCGATCGACGCTATTCTCGACGACCGCGGCGAGGTGAAGGACAGCGCTTCGCCCGAATTGCAGCAGGTGCGCCGCGCCATCCGCGAACGCGAGGGGCAGGCCGCCAAGCGGTTGCAGCAGGTGTTGCAGCGCGCCAAGCAAGCCGGTATCGTCGATGCCGACGCCGTGCTGTCGGTGCGTGACGGGCGGTCGGTGATTCCCGTCGCAGCGGCCAATAAACGCAAATTGCAGGGTTTCATCCACGACGAGTCGGCCACGGGCCGGACGTTCTATGTCGAGCCGGTCGAGGTGGTCGAGATCAACAACGAGCTCAAAGAGTTGGAGTATGCCGAGCGGCGCGAGGTAGTCAAGGTGCTGAGCGCCTTCACCGAGTCGATCCGTCCCGATGCGGAGGCGATCGCCGATGCGGGCGACTACCTTTCGTCTGTCGACATGATTCGCGCCAAGGCGCGCTGGGCGCTTGCCAACGACGCCGGCAAGCCGATCCTTTCGACGGACGACCGGCTGGAACTGCGCACGGCGCGCCATCCGCTGTTGCAGCAGACGCTGCGGGCGCAGGGCCGCGAGGTCGTGCCGCTCGATCTTGCGCTGGACCGCCGCAAACATATCCTCGTGATTTCGGGCCCCAACGCGGGCGGCAAGTCGGTCTGCCTGAAAACGACGGGACTCATGCAGTACCTGTTCCAGTGCGGCTATCCCGTTCCGGCATCGGAGGTCTCGGAGCTGCCCGTCTTCCGGTCGATCTTCATCGACATCGGCGACGAACAGTCGATCGACGACGACCTGTCGACCTATTCGTCGCACCTGCGCAACATGAAAAACATGCTGGCCGGCGCCTCCGACCGCACGCTGGTGCTCATCGACGAGTTCGGTTCGGGTACCGAGCCGACGATCGGCGGCGCCATCGCCGAGGCGATTCTCGAACGGCTGCTCGAACGCGGCTGTTACGGGGTCGTGACGACGCACTACGCCAACATCAAATATTTCGCCTCGAACGCCGAAGGGGTCGCCAACGGCGCGATGCTCTTCGACGTGCAGCGGATCCGTCCGCTGTTCAAACTCGAAATCGGCAAGCCCGGCAGTTCGTTCGCCGTGGAGATCGCCCGCAAGTGCGGCGAGCGACAAGGCGGGTTCGGATCATATCAACCTCGAACGGCAGCTGCGCGAGATCGCCCGCGACAAACGCTACTGGGAGCAGAAGCGCGACCGCATCCGCCTGACCGACCGCAAGATCGAGGAGCTGGAACAGAGCTATGCCGCGCAACTGGCGCGTATCCGTCAGGAGCGGAGCGAGATTCTGCGTGCGGCCAAGGCCGAAGCGCGGGAGTTAATGGCTGAGGCCAACCGTCGCATCGAGCAGACGATCAAGGAGATCCGCGAGGCGCAGGCCGAGCGTGAAATGACGCGGTTCATCCGGCGCGATCTCGACGCCTTCAAGGAGCGGGTCGAGCAGGCGGATGCCGTCGACACGGAGAAGGCGGCCCGCATCGAACGCGAAATGGAGAAGTTGCGGCGCCGCCGCGAACGCCGCGAGGAGCGTCGCCGCCAGCCCGTTGCGGCGGGCGACGCGCAGCCCGTCGTCGCGCCGCCGCGCGAAATCGAGGTCGGCTCGAAGGTGGTGCTTGAAGGGCAGCAGACGCCCGGCGTGGTGCAGTCGCTCAAAGGCGACAAGGTGCAGGTGGCCTTCGGCCAGTTGTTGACGACGGTCGATCGCAAACGTTTGCGCGTGGTGTCGAACAGTGAATACCGCGAGGCGACGCGTCCCGTGACGGCGCGTACGGTGGTGTCGGTCGACGTGGCGGCGCGAAAACTCAATTTCAAGGATCATATCGACGTGCGGGGGATGCGTGCTTCGGAAGCGGTCGAGGCCGTGCAGAACTTCATCGACGATGCGCTGATGGTGGGTGTCGGTTCGGTGACGATCCTCCACGGCAAGGGGACGGGGGCGCTCAAAGAGGAGATCCGCCGTTACCTGCGCACGGTGCCGGACATCGCCGGCGTCGCCGACGAACATGCCGACCGCGGCGGCGCGGGCATTACGGTCGTCACGTTCGGGAGCGAATGAGCCGTGCGGACGGGATGCCGACGGCGGAGCGGCCGTACGGTCGTCTCCGGCGGACAGAGAGAGAAACGGAGGAAAGATGAACTATACGTTAAGCGAAATAGCCCGTATCTGCGGGGGAACCTTCACCGGTGAGAACCGGCGCGTGACGGAGGTGGTGACCGACAGCCGGAGTTGCGGTATGCCGGCTGCGCCGCTCTTCGTCGCAATGTGCGGCGCGCGGCACGATTCGCACGATTTCGTCGACGGGATGTATGCCCGCGGTGTGCGGGCGTTTCTGGTCGAACGTCCGCTCGACGAGCGCGACGGGGCGGGGTATGTCGTCGTCGGCAATGCGATCGACGCCCTGCAACGGCTGGCCGCCGACTGGCGCCGCCGTTTCGGCGGTACGGTGGTGGGGATCACCGGTTCGAACGGCAAGACGGTCGTCAAGGAGTGGATCGCCCAGACGGCGCCCGACGGCGTGAAGCTGTTCCGCTCGCCGCGCAGCTACAATTCGCAGCTGGGTGCGGCGTTGTCGCTGCTGATGATCGAGGGCGACGAACGGTTCGCGCTGATCGAGGCGGGTATCTCGCAGCCGGGCGAAATGGCCCGGCTGGAACGGATGATCTCCCCCGACGTCGTGCTTTTCACTTCGCTGGGCGACGCGCATCAGGAGCATTTCGCGTCGGTGGAGGAGAAGTGCGCCGAGAAACTGTTGCTGGCGCTTCATGCACCGAAAATCATCTATCACAGCGCCTACGAGCCGCTGACTTCGATGCTGCGCGAGGTCTATGCCGCGGGGCACGAACTCCACGATGCGGCGGCGGAGGCGGGCGGCGGACTGGCCGACGCGGCTTCGGAGCGCAATTCGCAGCTGGTGGCGGCCTTCTGGCGGGTGGCGGGGGAGCCGGCTCCCGATTTCGGGCGGTTGCAGCGCGTTGCGATGCGGCTCGAAGTGAAAGAGGGGATCAACGACTCGCTGCTGGTCGACGACGCCTACAATTCCGACATCAATTCGCTGGCCATCGCGCTGGACTATCTGCACGGCGTGGCGGCGGGACGGCCCACGACGCTGATCCTGTCCGACATCCTGCAAAGCGGTATGGACGACGACGAACTCTATGCGCGCGTGGCGGCGATGGTCGCGGCGGCGGGCGTGGGGCGATTCGTCGGCATCGGCCCGAAGTTGCAGGCGCAGGCGGAGCGTTTCGTCTGCGACAAGGCCTTCTATGCCTCGACCGACGACTATCTGCGGCGCATCGACCGCGCCGACATCGCGGGACGCGCCGTGTTGCTCAAAGGCAACCGCGACAGCCGGTTCGAGAAGCTGGAACATGCGCTCTCGCGCAAGAGCCACACGACGGTGCTCGAAGTCGATCTGGATGCCATGACCCACAACCTGAACTATTTCCGGTCGCATTTGCGGCCGGGCGTGCGGCTCGTGGCGATGGTCAAGGCCGCGAGCTACGGAGCCGGCGATTTCGAGGTTGCGCAGCTGTTGCAACATCAGGGCGTCGACTATCTGGCCGTGGCGTTCGCCGACGAGGGTGTGTTGTTGCGCGAGCGGGGCATCACGATGCCCGTCGTGGTACTCAACGCCGATGCCGACAGTTTCGACGCGATGGCGGCCAACCGGCTCGAACCGGAGATTTACAGCCTGCGGTCGCTCCATGAGTTCGCTGCGGCGGTCGAACGTTACGGCGAACAGCGTTATCCGATCCACGTCAAGCTCGATACGGGAATGCATCGTCTGGGCTTCGTGGAGGAGGAGTTGCCTGCGCTGCTCGATGCGCTCGCCCGTTGCGGGCGGACGGTGCGTGTGGCGAGCGTCTTCGCGCACTTCTGTACGTCGGACGATCCCGCGCAGGACGATTTCACGCGGTTGCAGATCGCGCGTTTCGACCGCATGAGCAGCCGCATCGCGGAGGCGTTGCCCTATCCCGTCCTGCGTCATACGGCCAATTCGGCCGCGATCGAGCGTTTTCCCGAAGCGCAGTACGACATGTGCCGGCTGGGGCTGGGGCTTTACGGCTTCGGATTCGAGCACAACGCGGCGCTGCGTCCCGTCTCGACGCTGCGCACCCGCATCGTGCAGATCAAGCGGCTGGCTCCGACGGAGACGGTGGGCTACGGCCGTGCGGGGGTGTTGTCGCGGCCGACGGTGACGGCCACCGTGCCGATCGGCTATGCCGACGGACTGGATCGCCATCTGGGTTGCGGTGCCTGGTCGATGCGTGTGAAGGGCCGGCCGGCGCCGATCGTGGGGCGCGTCTGCATGGACAGCTGCATGATCGACGTCACCGACATCGACGGGGTCGCCGAGGGTGACGAAGCGGTGGTCTTCTCGCCTGCGGCGGGCAATACGCCCGAGGCGATGGCCGAGGTGCTCGGCACGATTCCCTATGAAATACTCACGTCGGTCGCAGGCCGCGTGAAACGGATTTATCTCAAAGAATAGTCGTCTGTCATGCCCGGAACGCTCTACCTGATTCCCTGTCCGATCGCCGAAGAGGGCGACGTGTGGGACGTGCTGCCTGCCGCCAACCGTGCGGTGATGGCCTCGCTGGATTACTTCATCGTCGAAAATACCCGTTCGGCGCGGCGTTTTCTGTCGAAGGCGAAGTTGGGAAGGCCGATCGAGGAGTTGGAGTTCAGGGAGCTGAACGAGCATACGGTCGCAGGCTGCGAGGTGGAGGAGCTGGTGGCGCCGATTGCGGCGGGCCGTTCGGCAGGCGTCATCTCGGAGGCGGGCGTGCCGGGCGTGGCCGATCCGGGGGCGCTGGT
>ERZ824978.1490-NODE-1490-length-24900-cov-9.691286_pt1 | contig 24900 bp, 34 predicted proteins | sample MGYA00519860_ERZ824978 | MGnify/ENA primary metagenome ERZ824978 (study PRJEB31778, sample SAMEA3449184) | human gut metagenome | biome: human gut; feature: human-associated habitat; material: faeces | place: United Kingdom | collected 2010/2012 ... | reverse complement strand
TCAAGTGCCACTACACCAAGGAGTATATGGCGGCGCTGCTGACCAGCGTGCTGGATAACTCCGACAAGGTGGCGGGCTACATCGGCGAGTGCCGCGACTGCGGCATCGAGCTGCTGCCGCCGGATGTGAACCGTTCCAGCGATCGGTTCACCGTCGAGGAGAATGGCATCCGGTTCGGTCTGGTGGCTATCAAGAACATCGGGCGCGGGTTCATCCAGGCCATGGTGCGGGAGCGGGAAAAGGGCGGCGCGTTCAAGTCCTTCCAGGATTTCTGCGAGCGGATGTACGACTGCACCGATATGAATAAGCGGGCGGTGGAGAACCTGATCCGCAGCGGCGCGTTTGACGATTTAGGCGCGCGGCGTTCCCAGCTGGTGGCGGCGTTCGAAAAGGTGCTGGACTCCATCGGCTCGGTACGGCGGCGGAACGTGGAGGGACAGCTGGACTTCTTCGGTATGAACACCTCGTCGCCGGAGGCGGCCTCCCGGGTGGAGCTGCCGGATGTGCCGGAATTCACCGCGGTGGAACGGATGCAGATGGAGCGGGAGACCACGGGACTGTACCTGTCCGGACACCCTATGGGGGATTACCGGGCGGCGGCCAAGCGGCTGGGCGCGGTGCCCATCGGCGAGATCACCGAGGACTTTGCCGGAGAGGAGGGTGCCAGCCGCTTCGCCGACGGACAGGTGGTGACGGTGGCGGGTATCGTGGCCTCCAGCAGGACGCGGACCACCAAGACCAACACGCTGATGGCCTATGTGATGCTGGAGGACGAGACATCGTCCATTGAGCTGCTGTGCTTCCAGAAAGTCATAGACCGGTGCGGGAGCTATATACTGCCCAACCTGGCGGTGGTGGTGCGGGGACGCATCTCCGCACGGGACGAGAAGCCGCCGCAGATCCTGTGCGACGAGCTGTATCCGTTGGAGGACGCCGACAAGGTGGGCGGTATTCCCGGCGTCAAAAAGGGTGTGGATGAGGGCATGGTGCTGTATCTCCGCGTACCCAGTCTGGACAGCCGTGCGTTCCGGCATCTGCAGCTGGTGGCCACCATGTTTGAGGGAGAGACGCCGCTGAAGATACGCATTGCGGACACAGGAAAGCTGTGGGGCGGGAAATGCTTGCCCCATCCGGCGTTTTTGCAGGAATGCCGGGAGTGGCTGGGCCAGGAGAACGTGGTGCTGAAAAAGAAATAGAAGCGCAGGGGTGCGGCGGGGTTTCGCCGCACCCTTTTTGTGCCGCGGCATAGACTGTAGTGAAAGAGGCCATCTTTCACTACTTATTGGGAGGTCATACAATGCCTGAAAATACTATGCCGGGGCCGGTCTGCGACTTGAACAGCGTCCGGGAATCCGTGTGCATCCATACACGAAAGATATTTGACTCCTGCCGGGATAAGGACTGCGTAGAGGATCTGCGGTTCTATCCCACGGCGGCGGCCCAGGAGGTGCTGAACAGCTCCCAGATGCTCAAGGGCGGCACGGCGGAGCTGCTGTATGTTTACACCGATGTAGAGCCGGTGTCCTTCAACCGGGGGTTCTACTCCGTGGATATGCGGTTCTACTACCGGGTGACGCTGCAGGTCTGCACCGGGACGCCGCGGTACACTGAGGTGGAGGGTCTGTGCGTGTTCGACAAGCGGTGCATTCTGTTCGGCAGCGAGGGGAACGCCAAGATATTCTCCTCCGACACGGTGCTGGATGAGCTGGATGTACCGGGACGTATGCGCACCAATCTGCCTGTTGCGGTGGTGGAGGCGGTCGATCCTATCGTACTCAGCACCCGGGTGGCGGAGATCCCGCTGCCCTCTGCGGGGGAGCGTGGCTGCCTGGCGGAGATCCCGTCCTTCGTAGCCCAGAGCTTCAACGGTGAGCTGGTGTTCGACGATGGGGCGCTGACGCGGCGCATCTACGTGACGCTGGGGCAGTTTACGCTGGTGCGGCTGGAGCGGGACACCCAGCTGCTGATCCCGGTGTACGACTACTGCGTGCCCCAGTGCGAGTGCAGCTGTGACAGTCAGGAGGACCCCTGTGGGCTGTTCCGCAGCGTGGCGTTCCCCATCAACGAGTTCTTCCCGCCCAATTCGGTGGAGACACCCTGCGACTACAACGCCACCAAGAGTTACTGCGCCTGCCACTGAGAGAACAGACGGAAAGCCGTGCGACTAAGGGCCGCACGGCTTTTTCCTTTACAAAAAGACAGGGATTTGGTATACTATTACAAGAAACAGCGAAAGGGAGGCGGGCAGCATGGAGGTCGGTTTCATCCGGGACAAGCTGGAGATCAAGTTTCTCATTCTGTATATCGCCGCACGGCTCAGCGAGCCGGCGGACGGCGCGGCCATGCAGGACCTGACCATGTGTGACGACGGGATCGACTATTTCGACTACGCCGAGTGCCTGAATGACCTGGTCAAGACGGAGCATCTGCGCCTGACAGAGGACGGACGGTATCTCATCACGGAGAAGGGGAAGCGGAACAGCGCCATCTGCGAGAGCAGTCTGCCCTATTCCGTGCGGCAGCGGTCAGACAGGAATATTGCCGCGTACAACAAGGCGGCGCTGCGGCGCGCCCAGGTGCAGAGCCATGTGACGGAGAGAAAGAACGGGACATTCACCGTGACGCTGGCGCTGCGCGACGATGTGGACAGCCTGATGCATCTGGAGCTGATGGTGGCGGACAAGGACAGCGTGGACACGCTGGCCAAGCGCTTTCAGAAAGAGCCGGAGGCGCTGTACGCCAAGATCATCCAGGCACTATGCGAGGAATAGGAAATAGGCGAAGAAACACTCCGCACCGATACGGTGCGGGGTGTTTTTGCGTCCGCGGTTCTAATCCGGGACGAGCTGTCATAGTGTAGGCTGACAGGAAGGGAGGCGGCTGATCATGGAGATGAGCTACGCCATCGGACGATATGAGCAGGCGGCGGAGCTGCTGCCTGCCAGGTGGCAGCAGGCGGCCCGGCGCGTGCCGGACTTTCGCAAGGCACAGGCGGAGGAATTCCGCCTGCGGGCCGGGCGGCCTATGACGCTGGTGACGACGGAGGGGGAGCTGTTCGTCAGTGATGAGCTGCCCCGGCAGAGCGTGACCCAGTCGGATCTGGAGCAGCTGTGCGACACGGTGACGGGATACTCACGCTACGCCGCGTCCGAGTCCATGGGAAAAGGGTATCTGGTGGGCCGGGGCGGCTTTCGTGTAGGGCTGTGCGGTACGGTGGTGCTGCGGGATGGCGTGGGCGTGAACCTGCGGGACATCTCGTCGGCCTCGGTACGCATCAGCCGTCAGGCAGCAGGGCTGTGCCGGGATATGACCCAGCTGCTGCCGGAGGGGGAATCGTTTCAGAGCACGCTGATCGCCGCGCCGCCGGGGGCGGGCAAAACGACGCTGCTGCGGGAGATGGTGGCAGCGCTGTCCAACGGCAGCGAGGAGCGAGCGCCGCTGCGTGTGGGCATCGTGGACGAGCGGGGCGAGCTGGCGGGGATGTACCGGGGCGTACCGCAGCTGGATGTGGGATTTCACACGGACGTGCTGGACAGCTGCCCCAAGACGCTGGGCATTCCTATGCTGATGCGCTCCGCCAATCCGCAGGTCATCGCCGTGGATGAGATCACGACGGCGGAGGATCTGACGGCTATGGCAGCGGCAGCCAACTGCGGAGTGGCGCTGCTGGCTACCATTCATGCGCTGGATAAAGAGGAGCTGCGGCGGAAGCCGCTGTATCCGGTGCTGGCCGCGTCACAGGTGTTCCGGCGGCTCATCACCATCTCCGTGGAGGCGGGGCAGCGGCGCTATCAGGTGCGGCCGCTGTGACGGCCAAGCTGACAGGCGGCGGGCTGATACTGGCGGGCGCGGTATATGTGCTGTGGCTCTGGTATCGGCGCAGGCGGGGGCAGAGAGAGGTGCTGTGGTCACTGGTGGGTGCGCTGGGGTACATGGAAACGGCCATCCGGTGGCAGCGGATGCCGCTTCCGCAGATCTTTCAGACGCTGACCCAGCGGCCGAATTGCGGGCCGTATTTTGAAAAAATCGTAAGATCATTGAAAAGGAATATACCTTTACATAGATTATGGGAAAATGCTTTTTCTGATTTGCCGGGTGATGGAGGGACGATACTGCGCCGGGTGGAACTGCATGGCGACGTGGAACGGCTGGTGGGGGCGCTGCAAAGCGCCCAGGAGGAACTGACCGAGCTGTGCCAGCGTCGGGAAAAGGCGGACAGGCAGCAGGGGCGTGTGACCGGGGCGGCGGTGCTGTCGGCGGCCTGCCTGCTGATCATTTTACTGCTGTGAGGGAAGGAAATGGATGTTGATCTGATCTTCAAGATAGCGGCCATCGGCATATTGGTGGCGGTGCTGAACCTGCTGCTGGTTCGCAGCGGACGGGAAGAACAGGCTATGATGACCACGCTGGCGGGGCTTATCGTGGTGCTGATGATGCTGGTACAGCAGATCAGCGACCTGTTCGACCTGGTGAAAACGCTGTTTTCCCTGTGACGTATGGAGCTGGTACTGCGATTGGCGGCGCTGTGTCTTGTGGGGGCGCTGCTGGCGGTGGTGCTGAAGCGCACCGGGCCAGACATGGGATTGCTGTTGGCGTTGGCGGTGTGCGGCGCGGGGCTGGCACTGCTGCTGGAACCGCTGGGCGCGCTGCGGGATTTTTTGGAGGAGGCCGCCGGATGGGGAGACCTGCCCTTGCAGCTGTTCACACCGCTGGTCAAGACGGTGGGCATCGCGCTGGTGAGCCGGACAGGCTCGGATCTGTGCCGGGACGCCGGGGAGAGCGCGGTGGCATCCGTATTGGAGACGGCGGGCGCGGCAGCGGCCATATGGGTGTCTTTGCCGCTGTTTCAGGCGGCGTGGGAGCTGCTTCGTTCGCTGCTATGAGGAGAAAAGCGGTGTGGCTGCTGGCGGTGGTGCTGGCGGCGCTGTGTATAGAGAGAGCGGCGGCGGACAGTCTGATCCCGGCGGAGGTATCGGAGGCCGTGCCGCCGGAGGCGGCGCAGCTGATGGCAGACGTGGGCGACGCACCGGAGCAGTCCCTGTGGCAGGGGCTGCGGGGACTGTGGACAGCGGCACAGGACTATGTGGCCCAGGCACTGCACCAGCGGCTGTCCGGTGCGGTGGTGCTGCTGGGGGTGGTGCTGCTGTGCAGCGTGGCGGAGAGTTTTTTTGCGGCGGCGGAGCAGCCGTCCGTGCCGCGGTATGTGTCTATGGCGGGTGCGATGGCCATCACGCTGACGGCCGCAGGGGATTTCAAGCAGCTGATGGGACTGGGCGTGGAGACGCTGGAGGAGCTGGACATATTTGCCAAGGCACTGCTGCCCACGCTGTCGGCGGCGGTGGCGGCCAGCGGCGGCATGGTATCGGCGGGAGCGAAGCAGGTGGCCACCGTGTTTTTCACCAACCTGCTGCTCAGCGTCATCCGGAAGGTGCTGCTGCCGCTGCTGTACGGCTGTATCGTGGCCGCCGCGGCGGACGCCATGATCCCGGGCCACAGCCTGAAAAAGATCGGCGTCGGCATCCGAAAGGGCGTCACATGGGCGCTGACCGGCGTGATGCTGCTGTTCACCGGGTTTCTGACGCTGACCGGGGCGGCCAGCAGCGCCGCCGATGCGCTGACCATGCAGATGACACGCTCCGCGATCTCCGCCGCCGTGCCGGTGGTGGGGTCTATCATCTCCGATGCAACCGGGACGGTGCTGGCCGGTGCGGGGATGCTGAAAAGCGCCGTGGGCGTGTTCGGGATGCTGGCGGTGCTGGCTATCTGCCTGACACCGTTTCTGACCATAGCGGTGCAGTATCTGCTGTATAAGCTGGCGGCCTTTCTGGCCGGGACGATGACAGCCGGGCCGCTGGAGGAGCTGATCGACGCGCTGGGCTCGGCCTTCGGCCTGATGCTGGGCATGACAGGGAGCTGCGCGCTGCTGCTGCTCATCTCTATCACATCTTCCGTATCGGTGGTGGTAACATGATCTGGGATACATTGAGAAGCTGGCTGATGGGCATCATTGCCGCCGGGGTGGTGCTGTCGGTGCTGTATGCGCTGCTGCCCAAAGGGCGGTGGAGGCCGGCGGCCCGGGCTGCCGGGGGCGTGGCACTGCTGCTGGTGATCCTGCGGCCGGTGGTGGATCTGGATATGGGGACGTTCGCGTTGTCCTATGACGACTATGAGCGGCAGATCGAGGCGCTGACGGAGGAATACCGGCAGACGGCGTCACAGGAGCTGACAGCACTCATAGAAGAAAAAACGGCTGCATATATTGCCAGCAAGGGCGCGGAGCTGGGGCTGGACTGCACGGCGCAGGTGGAGACAGAGGTGCGGGACGGCGTGCCATACCCGTCCAGCGTGACGCTGGATGTCAGCCGCGACCCGGCGCTGGCGGCCTGGATGGCCGCGGAGCTGGACATTGGAGAAAGCGGGCAGCATTGGGCTGGACCGGAGGTCGAGGTGAACGGATGAGGGTGGAAAAGGTAAAGACGCTGCTGCAAAAATACCGGCTGCCGGCGCTGGTGGTGCTGGCGGGCATGGTGCTGATGCTGCTGCCCTCCGGCGCAAAGACCGACAAGACGGAGGAAACGTCTGCCGGGGAGGAGGGTTTCTCCCTGGCGGAGACGGAGCGGCGCATGGCGGAGGTCATCGGCGCCATCGACGGCGTGGGCCGGGTGAAGGTGATGCTGACGCTGCACAGCGGCGAGACGCTGGCGCTGGCGGAGGACAGCAGCGCGTCACAGGGCAGCGGCGGCGATGTGCGGCAGGAGCGGCAGGTGCTGACCGTGAACCGGGGCAGCGGCAGGCAGGAGGTGGTGGTCACCCGGCGGATGTACCCGGTCTATCAGGGCGCAGTGGTGGTCTGCCAGGGGGCAGGCGACAGCCGGGTGCGGCTGACGGTGGTGGACGCGGTGTCGGTGCTGACGGGACTGAGCAGCGACAAAATTTCGGTGGTCAAGTGGAAAAATTAGCTATATGGGAGGACGAAGCAACATGAAGCAGGTATGGAAGCGGCGGGCCGTGGTGGCGGCGGTACTGGTGCTGGTGGGGACATCGGTGTATCTGAACTGGCGTTATGCGGGGGATGTGTCGGACACGCCGAAGATCCTGGGGCAGTCCACACTGGTGAACGGTGAGACAGTGGACGCGGAGGCGGAGACGTCAGCCAGTGGGGAGGATTACTTCTCCACGGCACGGCTCAGCCGCAAGCAGGCACGGGATACGGCCATCAGTATGCTGGAGGAGGCAAAGCAGGATGAGAACGCCTCAGAGGATGTGCTGAATGAGGCGGCGGAGACACTGCAGGTGCTGGCAGGGTACACCGTGGCGGAGTCACAGATCGAAAATCTGGTGGTGGCCAAGGGCTACACCGACTGTGTGGCGTTCATGGGAGCGGACTCCGTCAGCGTGGTGGTGTCGTCGCCGACGGAGCTGGAGGCGGCCGATGTGGCGCGGATCAAGGACATTGTCATCGCGGAGACAGACTATACCGCCGGACAGATCAAGATCATGGAGGCGGGCGGCACAAAATAAGTGTTGTATTCCACGCTGGAAAATGGTATAATCTATGGCTGACGAAGTAATTCGCGTTACCAATGACAACTGCGAGGAGTGTAACGGCCATGGCTGATAGCAAGGAATACATGATCCACCAGGAGGAGGCAGGCACCATCCAGATCTCTGAGGACGTGCTGGCATCCATTGCCAGCAATGCTGCGCTGGAGACGGAGGGCGTCAGCGCGCTGATGAGCGCCAACGTGTCCGACCTGATGGGCGGCAAGAAGATGACCTCCAAGGGCGTGAAGGTGGAGCTGGACGGAGAGAACATCGTGGTGAACCTGTTCATCGCGGTGCGCTACGGCAGCGCCATCGGCGAGGCGGCAAAGAAGGTACAGAAGGCCGTACACGCCGCGCTGGAGGGAATGACAGGCTTTAAGGTGGCGGCGGTGAACGTCCACGTGGGCGGCATCAGCTTCAACTGAGGCGACACAAGAGAGAAGAGAGAAAAGGACTATACGATTATGACACGCAGCACCGCCCGCGAGATCGCCATGCATCTCGCCTATGAATTGAGTTTTGCCGATATGCCGGTGGAGGAGTTTTTGGATCGGCAGCTGAGCGCGGAGCGCTTCGCGGCACTGGCCGGTGAGGACGCGCTGTACGAGGAAGTGCCCAACGCCAAGCAGATGGCGTATATCCGCCGGCTGGTGTCCGGTGTGGCGGAGCACGCCGCGGAGTTGGACGGCGATATTGAAAAGTACGCCCAGGGCTGGCGCTTTGAACGCATCTCACTGGTGGCGTCGGCCATCATGCGGGTGGCCATGTTCGAGATCCTCTACATGGCGGACATCCCGGAGGGCGTGGCCATCAACGAGGCGGTGCAGATCGCCAAGCGCTACGAATCGCCGGAGGTTGTCAAGTTCATCAACGGCATTTTGGGCAGCTTTGCCCGGGGCGAGGGCAAGACCGTAAAAGAGTAAATAGGAAAGGCAGAGCTTGCGCTCTGCCTTTTCAGGTAGTCTGAGAAGGGAGGATGTCTATGGCGGAGAGGTATATTTTTACCGTTTCCGAGCTGAACCAATTTATCAAGGACCTGTTGGACAACGTGCCGCCGCTGACGGATCTCCTGCTTCGGGGCGAGATCTCCAACTATAAGGTGTATCCCTCCGGGCATCACTACTTTACGCTGAAGGACAGCCAGTGTGCGGTGAAATGTGTGCTGTTCAAGGGCAGTGCCATGAAGCTGCGGTTTCGGCCGGAGAACGGGATGCAGGTCATTGCGTCGGGGCGTATCAGCGTTTATCCGAGAGACGGCGCATACCAGCTTTACTGCACCGGGCTGTCGCCGGATGGAGTAGGTGACCTGAGTGTGGCCTATGAACAGCTGAAGGAAAAGCTGCGGCTGGAGGGGCTGTTTGACGAGGCACACAAGAAGCCGCTGCCGCCGTATCCCCAGCGCATCGCCATCGTGACCTCTCCGGCGGGTGCGGCGGTGCACGACATGATACGCATCCTGCGGCGCAGGTATCCCATTGCCAAGGTGCTGCTGCTGCCGGTACGGGTGCAGGGCACGGAGGCGCCGGCAGAGATCACCGGGGCGATACGCTACGCCAACCGACACCGGCTGGCGGATGTACTGATCACGGGACGGGGCGGCGGTTCGCTGGAGGATCTGTGGGCTTTTAACGACGAGCGGGTGGCACGGGCCATCTACGACTCGGAGATACCGGTCATCTCCGCTGTGGGACATGAGCCGGATGTGGCCATCAGCGACTTTGTGGCAGACCGGCGGGCATCCACACCCTCCAACGCGGCGGAGATCGCCGTGCCGGACCGGATGGAGCTGCTGCGCTGGTTGGACGGCGCGGACAGCCGCATGGCCCGGGGCGTAACGCGGCAGCTCAAAGCATCCCAAGAGCGGCTGGACAGCCTGGCACAGAAGCGGGTGCTGACCGATCCCACGGCACTGATCGCCGACAAGGGGATGCAGCTGGATCATTTACAGCACAGGCTGGCCGCCGCTATGCGGGCGGTGACAGACCGGGAGAGCGGCCGGTTCGCGGCGCTGGCATCATCGCTGGACGCGCTGAGTCCCCTGCGGGTGCTGGGCCGGGGCTATGCGTTGGCGCAGACGGAGGACGGAACAGTGCTGCGTTCGGCGGCACAGACGGCGGCAGGAGAGCGCATCCGCGTGCGGCTGGCCCAGGGACAGCTGGTATGCGATGTGGCGGAAACAAAGGAGGAATAACGCGATGGCGGCAAAAAAGACGTTTGAGGAGAATATGGCCCGGCTGGAAGCGCTGGTGGCCCAGCTGGAGCGGGGCGACGCGCCGCTGAGCGAGAGTTTGGCGCTGTTCGAGGAGGGCGCAAAGCTGGTGAGCCAGTGCCGCAAGGAGCTGGACGCTGCGGAGCAGAAGGTGGTCAAGCTGGCCAAGGGCGCGGACGGCGCGCCTGTGGAGAGCGATTTTACAGCGGAGGATTGACAGATGGATTATGAAAGAAGATATGAGGCATACCGGCTGGCGGTGGAGGACTACCTGAGCGGCCTGTTTACCGGCAGCGCACCCTATGGGCGGCTGTATGAATCCATCCGGTACAGCCTGCTGGCGGGCGGCAAGCGTATCCGCCCGGTGCTGACGCTGGAATTTGCCCGGTTGGGAGGCATCGACTGGCGCTTGGCGCTGCCCTACGCCTGTGCGCTGGAGCTGGTGCATAACTACTCCCTGATCCACGACGATCTGCCCTGCATGGACGATGACGACCTGCGCCGGGGCAAGCCCACCAACCACAAGGTGTACGGCGAGACGATGGCCGTGCTGGCCGGCGATGCCATGCAGCCGGAGGCATTCCGGCTTATCGCCCAGGCGGAGGGTCTGTCTGCCGAGAGCCGCATCGCGGCGGTGGAGGTGCTGGCCAAGGCCGCCGGAGCGGACGGCATGGTGGGCGGACAGGTGCTGGACACGGTGTATGACGTGGAGGACGCGGAGGGGCTTACGTTCCTGAACCGGCTCAAGACCTGCGCTATGATCTCCGGCGCGGCGGAGCTGGGCTGCGTGGCCGCCGGTATGGGCGAAGAGAAGCGCTGTCAGGCTCGTGCGTTTGGTGATAACCTCGGCCTGGCATTCCAGATCCGGGATGACATTCTGGATGTAGAGGGAAACGAGGCCGTGTTCGGCAAGCCTATCGGCTCAGACAGGGAGGAGGGCAAGGTCACGTTCGTGGACGTAAAGGGCCTGACAGCCTGCCAGCAGACGGTGGAGGACTACACGGCCAAAGCCAAGGCCGCTATCGTGGACTGGGCGGACAGCGGCTTCCTGATGGAGCTGGCGGACCGCATGGTCAAACGTGTAAAGTAATATCAGCTGTCAGGCATTGCAGTACAGAGAAAGAGCGCCCGGAAATCATTCCGGGCGCTCTTGGCTATGATCATATATTGTTCGGGCCGCTGCCGTAGTCGCACAAGGGACGCAGGGGACATTCATCGCAGCTGGGCTTGCGGGCCATGCACAGGGCGCGGCCATGGAGCACCATGCGGTGGCAGAAGTTGTTGGCTTCTTCCGGCGGCAGGACGCGGCGAAGCTGCTGCTCCACCTTCAGCGGGTCTTTGCTGCCGTCGGTCAGACCCAGGCGGCCTGTGATGCGGATGCAGTGGGTGTCGCAGACGTAGCCGTCCCTGCCGTAGATGTCGCCCAGGATCAGGTTGGCGGTCTTGCGGCCCACGCCGGGCAGGGAGAGCAGGTCGTCCATATTGTCCGGGACTTTGCCGCCGAAGCGCTCCAGCAGCATCTGCGCGGAGGCCACGATGTCACGGGCCTTGGCACGCCAGAAGCCGCAGGACTGGACGTATGTACCCACCTCGTCCACATCGGCGGCGGCGAAGGCCTCCAGCGTGGGATAGCGGGCAAACAGGGCGGGCGTGACCATATTTACGCGAGCGTCGGTACACTGGGCCGCCAGGCGGACGGAGAACAGCAGCTCGTAGTCCTTTCCGTAATCCAAAGAGCACAGGGCGTCAGGGTACAGCTCTTTCAGGGCCGCAATGATGGCGGATACCTGCTCCTTTGACTTCATACAGCATCACCTCACGGCTATTGTAACAGATGTTGCAGAAAAAGGCAATCGGTGGTATAATGCCATTTGCGGTGAAAACGCGAGGGAGGTGCTGCTATGCGGCCACTGGCAGACGAGATACGGCCACAGACATTGGACGAGGTATGCGGGCAGCGCCATCTGCTGGGGGAGGGTGCGCTGCTGCGGCGGCTCATCGAGAACGGAACGGACACGAACCTGATCTTCTACGGGCCGTCCGGCACGGGAAAGACCACCGTGGCCAACATTATTGCCAAGCGGGCGGAGAAAACGCTGTACTATCTGAATGCCACCACGGCGTCCCTGCAGGATGTGAAGAATATCATCGGCGATGTGGACACCATGCTGGCGCCCAAGGGTGTGCTGCTGTATCTGGATGAGATCCAGTACTTCAACAAGAAGCAGCAGCAGAGCCTGCTGGAGTTCCTGGAAAACGGAAAGATCACGCTGATCGCGTCCACCACGGAAAACCCGTATTTTTATATCTACAACGCGCTGCTGTCCCGCTGCACGGTGTTTGAATTCAAACCGCTGACGGTGGAGGAGACCATCCCCGCCGTGGAGCGTGCCCTGCGGATCGAGCAGGAGAGAAGTCAGCTGCCCTTCGCGTGGGCGGAGGACGTGCCTAAAACGGTGGCGGCGGGCTGCGGCGGCGATGTGCGCAAGGCGGTCAACGCGGTGGAGCTGCTGTACCGGTCGGCAAAGCCGAAAGACGGCGGACTATATGCGACAAGTAATGATGCTTTACAGCTTAGTCAGCACAGCGCCATGCGCTATGATCGGGAGGGCGACGACCACTTTGACCTACTGTCGGCACTGCAAAAATCTATCCGGGGCTCTGACCCGGATGCGGCGGTGTATTATTTGGGGCGGCTGCTGGTGGCGGGCGATTTGCTGTCGCCGTGCAGGCGGCTGCTGGTCATCGCGGCGGAGGACATCGGGCTGGCGTATCCGCAGGCCATCGTGGTGACGAAGGCCTGCGTGGATGCGGCGCTGCAGATCGGACTGCCGGAGGCACGTCTGCCGCTGGCGGAGGCGGCAGTGCTGCTGGCCACCGCGCCGAAATCCAACAGCGCGCACAACGCCATTATCGCCGCTATGGAGGACATCCAGCACGGCGCGGTGGGGGACATCCCACGGCATCTGAAGAACGTTCACGCCGACAGTGCCGGTGCGGAAAAGGCGGCGGCCTATAAGTACCCCCACGTCTACCCAAACCACTATGTAAAGCAGCGGTATCTGCCGGAAACACTGGGAGATAAGCGGTATTATGAGTACGGGCCGAATAAGACGGAGCAGGCGGCTAAGCGCTACTGGGACGACATCAAGGGAGGTGCGTAATGGAGCTGAACCTGAACGATATTTTAGAGCTGAAAAAAGATCATCCCTGCGGCAGCAAGCGCTGGCAGGTGCTGCGGGTGGGCATGGACATCAAGCTGCGTTGTCTGGGCTGCGGGCACGAGGTCATGCAGCCCCGACGCAAGGTGGAAAAAATGATACGGCGCATCGTGCCGAAGGAGGAGACTGTATGAGACCGAAATGGGTAAGATATATGGCCATGGGCATAGCCCTGCTGCTGGCCATTGTGATGACGATCTCGCTGGTGCTGCCCTACATCGGGCTGTGAGGTGCGGCAGTGAAGCACTGTATTTTGGCAAAGTATACGGCAGATGCCTATTCGCGGCGGGCGGAGCTGCTGCCCCGCGTCAGGGAGATATTCTCTGCGGCGGCGGATATACCCGGTGTGACGGGAGCGGAGGTATTCCCAAACTGTGTGGACCGGTCCAACCGGTATGACGTGCTGATCGTGCTGGAGATGGCGCGGGATGCGCTGGCGGCGTATGACGAATCCGCCATGCACCACCGGTGGAAGGACGAGTTCGGGCCGCTGCTGGAACAGAAGGCGGTCTTTGATTTTGAATGAACGGCTGTAAGAACACGCCACGGAAGCGTTCGCTCCCGCGGCGTGTTCTTTTGCAGGTCACTTATCGAAGGATGGATTCATGAAGTAGACGTTCTTCTCATTCAGGCGATCCTTGGCGAGACGCAATCCTTCGCCGAAGCGCTGGAAGTGGACGACCTCACGGGCACGCAGGAACTTGATGGCGTCGTTGACATCCGGGTCATCGCTGAGACGAAGGATGTTGTCGTAGGTCAGACGGGCTTTCTGCTCGGCGGCCAGATCCTCTGTCAGGTCGGCGATCATGTCGCCGGAGACGGAGATCGAACCGGCTGACCAGGGGAAGCCGGAGGCGGCGGTGGGATAGACACCGGTGGTGTGATCCACGAAATAGGTGTCGAACCCGGCGGTCTTGATGTCCTCCTCCGACAGGTTGCGGGTAAGCTGGTGGACGATGGTGCCCACCATTTCAAGGTGACCCAGCTCCTCCGTGCCGATGTCGGTAAGCAGCCCCTTCAGCTCGGCATAGGGCATGGAGTAGCGCTGGCTCAGGTAGCGCAGGGATGCGCCCAGCTCCCCGTGCGGGCCGCCGTATTGCGAAATGATCGCGGCAGCCAGCTTGGGGTTGGGGTTCTTGATCTTCACCGGATATTGCAGCTTCTTCTCATATACGAACATAGTTTATTCCCCCTTCAGATCCCACGGCCACGGGTCGCACAGCCATGTATAGCTGCCCGGCGTGATGTCCGTTTGCAGCAGCGGGCCACACTTTTCGCGGTAGCGCTGCTGGCCCTCCTGGCCCAGCCGGATGTATGACCAGTACAACTCCAGGGCCTCTTTGTCGTCGGAATGGGTGGTCAGGTACAGACCCAGCTCGTCGATGGCGAAGTCCAGCGCCATCAGCTCCAGCAGCGGGCCGTCCACCTGGGGGAAGCGGGAACGCAGCTCCTTGTGAAAGGGCAGGTCAAGGCCCGGAAAGAGTGTGCCCTGGCGCAAAGCCTCCTGATCGTCGTAGCGCATGGGATCTGTGCCCTGCATGGCGACATAGGGGAAGGACAGAACGCCGCAGGCGGGAAGCTGGCCTGTGCCCTCGCGGCATACGGCGGCGACCTCCTCGCGGGTGGGCATGGTCGTATCGTTGGTTCTCTCGGTATACAAGAGAAATTCCTCCTTTTTCTCGCGTTATATACAGCCGCGTCGGCGGCTCAATACAGTCTATGAGCCGGCGGAAGCTGCGGTGCGGAAAAAAGCGTTTCCATTTGCGCGGCGGTGTGCTACAATACAGGAAAAAGGCATATCCTCATGATAAGGGAGGGGATGTGCGTGGTATTGGTGGTGCTGCGGAAACGGCGTTTGGCGGTGTGGACGCTGACATTGGCAGCAATAGGCGTGGTCTTTCTGCTTTTGCAGGAGAGACAGGCCGCTGCCGCTGTAGGGACGGCGCAGGTGCAGCCTGTTGTAGTGCTGGACGCGGGACACGGCGGCGCTGACGGCGGCGCTGTATCGGACAGCGGCGTGGCGGAGAGCGGTATCAACCTGGCCATCACACAGCGTCTGGCGGAGATATTTTCCTTTTTCGGACAACCGGTGATGCTGACCCGGACAGGCGAGGCATCCCTGTGCGGCCCGGAGGACGAGACGCTGCGGCAGCAGAAGGTCAGCGACACAAGGAACCGGGTGGCGCTGGTGAATGGCTGCGCTGGGGCGCGGCTCATCAGCATCCACCAGAATTGTCTGCCGGGGTATCCGTTGGTGCGGGGCGCGCAGTCGTTTTACAACGGTGCAGCCGGCGGGCAGGAGATGGCGGACCTCATCCAACAGGCTTTGAATGACGCGGTGAACGTGTCCGCTAAGGAGAGCAAGCGCATCAGCGACAGTATTTATCTGATGAAGCACGCGGAATGTCCTGCGGTGCTGGTGGAGTGCGGTTTTCTATCCAACAGAGAGGAGACGACACTGCTGCAGCAGCCGGAATATCAGGTGCAGCTCGCGGCGGCCATTGCGGCCGGGTATCTGCAATATTGTACGAGTGAGGGAGAGCTATGAAGGCAAAAACGGTATTTTTCTGCACGGAGTGCGGCAGCGAAAGCCCCAAGTGGTCCGGGCGCTGCACTGTGTGCGGTGCGTGGAACTCCATGGTGGAGCAAGCCCCGGAGCGTGCAGTAAAGGGTGGGAAAATATCCCGTTCTAAGACGCCTGTAAAGGTGTCCTGCATTACGGAGATGCAGGCGGACGAGGAGATCCGCTTTTCCACCGGCATGGGGGAGCTGGATCGTGTGCTGGGCGGCGGCGCGGTGAAGGGCTCGCTGGTGCTGGTGGGCGGTGCGCCGGGCATCGGCAAGTCCACGCTGATGCTGCAGATCTGCCAGCAGCTGGGGCAGTTCGCCAAGGTGCTGTATGTATCGGGTGAGGAGTCCACCCGCCAGCTGAAGCTCCGCGCCCAGCGGCTGCACGTGGACAGCGAGAACCTGTTCGTTCTGTCGGAGACACGGCTGGGAGACGTATTGGAATGCGTACAGGAGGAGCAGCCGGATATTCTGATCGTGGACTCCATCCAGACACTGTATAACGAGGAGCTGGACTCTCCGGCCGGCGGCGTGGGACAGGTGAAGGACTGCACCATGACGCTGATGCAGGTGGCGAAAGGGCAGGGGGTGACGGTGTTCGTCATCGGCCACGTCAACAAGGAGGGCAGCATTGCCGGGCCCAAGGTGCTGGAGCATATGGTGGACTGCGTGCTGTATTTCGAGGGCGACCGGCACATGACGTACCGTATCCTACGGGCGGCGAAGAATCGATTCGGCGCCACCAACGAGATCGGCGTGTTTGAAATGATGGACACAGGACTGCGGGAGGTGGAAAACCCGTCGGAGATGCTGCTGTCCGGGCGGCCCGCCGACGCCTCCGGAACGTGCGTGACCTGCGTGATGGAGGGCGCACGGCCCGTGCTGGCAGAGGTGCAGGCGCTGCTGGCGCCGTGCAGCGGTGCGCGGCCTCTCCGCAGCAGCAACGGCTTTGACTACAACCGGGCGGCTATGCTGCTGGCGGTGCTGGAGAAGCGGGGAAACCTGAAGGTGAGCCAGTGCGACGCCTATCTGAACATCATCGGCGGCCTGACGCTGGACGAGCCGGCAGCGGACCTGGCGGCGGTGGTGGCCATTGCGTCCAGCTATTTGGACAAGCCCGTCCCCAGCACCATGACGGCGATAGGGGAGGTGGGCCTTTCCGGGGAAATACGCAGCATCACTCACATGGAACAGCGCCTGTCAGAAGTAAAGCGTTTAGGCTTTACACAGTGTATGATCCCGGCACATCGGGCAAAGGACCTGAAAGCACCTGCGGGATTGGAGCTGCTGCCGGTGGCAAATATTTCCCGGGCACTGCGGCTGCTGGCCCAGGGCAAATGACCGGCTGGTAATGCAGACAGGGGTGGTCCTTGCTGGGCTGACCGGTCGGATTTTCGCAGGTATCCAGTGTGCATTCGCCGCTGCGCTGCCAGCGGCAGGTATCGGTGCAGGGGATCATGAAATCACTCCTTTGCCGTAGTTTGGCCTGCGGCGCTCCATTCTATGAGGTCAACTGTTACTGTCGTGTAACTCTTTTGTAATTGACATTCTTTTGCCCTTTGGTATAATAGTAGAAGAAACAGCAGTGGTATGTCATCTGCGAGGAGGACACAGGATGAAACAAAAACGTATCGTCTTTTCCGTTATTTTAGCCATTGTTATTTTTATCGCGGTATATCTGTTCATGAGTCTCGCCATCCCCGGCTTTCGCGTCAAATTAGAAGCTGCGCCGGACGTGGTCTTTTTGGAAAACCTCAAGATCATCTGGCCCTTTAAGGCGGCGGTCTCCCTGATCGCGGCGGTGCTCATCGGCGGCTTGCCGTTGGTACTCGGAAAGCGGAAATAAGAAAAAACATCCCCCGGCGCATACGCGCCGGGGGATGTTTTCCTCTTATTTTTTCTTCTTGTCGACGGGCTTGCCGTCCATGCCCACAGGGCCTTTGCCGTTGATGGCGCGGTAGTGGTTCAGCTTATCCACGCGCTTCTGGCGCTTGAGCTGCTTTTCCTTTTCCTTGGCCTTTTGAGCGGCCACCTTTTTGTCCGCCTCTTTTTTCCTGCGGTATTCGGCCTTCTGCGGGTCTTCCTCCGTGAGGTCCTTGTATTTCTCAGGGTGACGCGCCCAGTCAATGCGATAGATCGTCAAAGCGATAAACAGGACCGCACCTACGATGATGATACCGTAAAAAAGAAAATCCCAGAATGACATGAACGCCGTCCTCCCCAAAAGCATTTTTTTCAGTATACAGGAAAATAGCCGGAAATGCAAGCCGTTTCGGAAAAAGCGGTTGTTTTTTCCGGGGGCAGGGGGTATAATGAGCGCGTCAAATGAAGTGCCGCCAAGTGCGGCGCTGTGTACGGAGGAAAGGAATATGTTTACATCTTTTAAGGAAATGGAAGCCTATGTACTGGGCTGCGGTATGAAGAAGCGCATCGCCCTGGCCAACGCCCACGACGAGCCGGCGCTGAGCGCCGTGGTCAACGCCCGACGCAAGGGTGTGGTAGAGGGCACACTGGTGGGCAAAAAGGACGAGATCATCGCCATGCTCCATGAGATGGGCGAGAACGAGAAGGACTACGAGATCGTGGATTTCGACGGTGAGGAGCTGGATGCCGCCAAGCTGACGGTGCAGCTGGTACGGGAAGGGAAGGCTGACATCCCCATGAAGGGCATCCTGCAGACCTCCAACTTTGCCCGGGCCATCCTGAACCGCGAGACCGGCCTGATCCCCGCCAGCGGCAAGCGGCTGGTGAGCCAGTGCGGCATTTTCGAGTATGAGGGCCGTTTTGTGATGATCACCGACGCCGCCATCAACATTGCACCGGACGTGGACACCCAGATCGGCATCGTGGAGAACGCGCTGCCCGTGGCCAAGGCCCTGGGCATCGACTGCCCGAAAGTGGCCGTGCTGTCCGCCGTGGAAAATGTCACCGAGAAAATGCCCTCCACCGTGTCCGCCAAGGAGATCGCCGAACGCGGTGTGCCCGGCTGCGTCATCTCCGGCCCGCTGGCACTGGATGGCGCTATCTCCATGGAGTCCGTGAAGCATAAGGCCATCCACGATCCCGTGGCGGGACAGGCCGACATTTTGCTCGTGCCGTATATCGAGATCGGCAACGTGCTGTATAAGGCCTGCACCTACATCGCTGGCAAGACCATGGCCAGCACCATCTGCGGCGCGTCCTGCCCGGTGGTCATCACCAGCCGCGCCGACACGCCGGACAGCAAGTATTACTCCATCCTAATGGCGGTCCTGCGCTGCCTGAAGGCGTAATATGGCCACAAAAAGGGGAGAGGGGCAACGTAATGTGACACAAAAGGACGGCGCAAGCCGTCCTTTTGCCGCATACAGGCCCTATGTAAAAGAAGAATTGCTTTACATTTTGCGGTGCTGTCCGCATACTTGAGGGCAGGAGGTGATGTTATGAGTATCGGAAATCAAATCATGTCTATCCGCAGAGAGCGGCAATTAACGCAAGAGCAATTCGGCAGCCTGTTCCATGTGACGCGGCAGACAGTTTCGAACTGGGAGAACGGAAAGAGTTATCCTGACTTACAGCTTCTCGTAGCCATCAGCGACCAATTTGGTATCTCACTCGATACACTGCTGAAGGAGGACACAAAGATGGTAAAAGCCATCGATAGGGAAAGGGGATTGGGAGTGGCCAAGCGGGAAAAAGCCGTAAATCACTTCTTCACAAGCGCGGGTACAGGGCTGGTCGCATCCTGTGTAATCTCTCCGGCATCTGCAGCTCGGACGGCAATTTTCATCGCAGGATTTTTGATGATACTCATCGGCTGGTGGAGACAGTCGCGTTGGGAAGAGAAAATGCTTTCCGGCTTGGCGGAGAACCAGGATGAGAAAACCTGATTCTGATTTTGTTCAATCTTGACTTCCTCAAGTCTGTCTGCTACCATGAAGCCATCGATACCCGCAGGAAGGGGGAGCTTTGAAAGGATATATGCGATTGAACAAAATAAAAATTTTGTTCAATCGAGTGGAGGGCAAACGCGATTTTTCATGGAATACGGCGTTTACCGGCAAGCTCGACTACGGAACGCATCCTCGTGATATGGCGCATTCCGCGCCAGTGTTCAGTGTTCGCGGCGCGGCACTCCGCACATACATATATGACTTTCAAGCGTTTACGCTATGGATTATCGTTTAGACTCGCCGAAGCTGCTGCTTGATTTCCTCAGCTACCATGAAACCATCAAGGCCCATTCCCAGCGAACGGTGGACGAATACTACCTGGATATGCGGAATTTTTTCCGCTACATGAAGCAGATCCGTGATCCGGCGCTGCGTGATAAGCCGCTGGATGCCATCGACATCCGAGACATTGACCTGGCTTTTTTGCGTACCATCACACTGACGGACATCTATGGCTATATGACGTATTTGAGCCGCGAACGCGTACAGCATCAACATAGTGAAAATTCTAACAAAGGCTTGAATGCTGCTTCCCGGGCGCGAAAACTGGCCACGATCCGCTCCTTTTTCAACTATATATGTAACAAACGTCATTTATTGGAGGATAATCCCTGCAAGGATGTGGACACACCCAAGCAGATGAAGGCTCTCCCCCGCTATCTGACGCTGAACGAGAGCATTTCCCTGCTGGATGCGGTGGATGGGCCGAATCGGGAGCGTGATTACTGCATCCTGGCGCTGTTTCTGAACTGCGGCCTGCGTATTTCCGAGCTGATCGGCCTGGACATCACCGATATGCAGGACGACGCGCTGCGGGTGCTGGGCAAGGGCAACAAGGTGCGCGTGGTGTACCTGAACCAGGCGTGCAAGGATGCGCTGTCGCGGTATCTGGCGGTGCGGCGGCCCATCACCGGTAAGGATCATAACGCTCTCTTTCTGTCCGGACAGAACAAGCGCATCAGCCGTTCCATGGTCCACGCGCTGGTGAAGAAGCACCTCTCCGCCGCCGGGCTGGACAGCGAAAAATACTCCAGCCATAAGCTGCGGCACACGGCGGCCACGCTGATGCTGCAAAACGGCGTGGACGTGAAGGCGGTGCAGGAGGTTTTGGGCCACGAGCACCTGAACACCACCGAGATATATACCCATATCGACAACGAGGCACTGCGTGTAGCTGCAAAGGCAAACCCCTTGTCACACGTTACTATGAAAGGGAAAATTGGCGAAAAGAACCCGGAGGAGTGATGAACTCCCCCGGTTCTTCAGTCTTTGATGTGTCTGATCATCGTCAGGTCGCCGCTGCACAGTGCTTCCATATTACGGAATATCTTATCCGCATCCCAGTCCCACCATTTAAGCTCTAACAAATACGAGATCAGCGCATCATCAAACCGTTTTCGTATCACCCCACACGGGTTTCCGCCCGCAACGCAATACGGCGGGATGTCTTTTGCCACAACCGAATTGGCCGCGATGATCGCACCGTCGCCGATACGTACTCCCGGCATTACCGTCACATTTTGACCGATCCACACATCGTTCCCCACGACTGTATCCCCTTTGAGAGGAAGATCATCAAGGGTTGGCGCGAATTTTTCCCATCCGCCGCCCATTATGTTGAACGGATAGGTAGATACGCTGCTCATTCTGTGGTTTGCGCCGTTCATCACAAATTCGATCCCTCGTGCGATGGCGCAAAATTTTCCGATGATGAGCTTATCGCATAGAAATTCATAGTGGTGCGTAACGCGTTCTTCAAATTTTTCTGCACCGTCCACGTCATCGTAGTAGGTATAGTCGCCAATGACAATATTAGGCCGCGTAATGACGTTTTTGATATATACGACCTGCTTGATATTCTCATTGGGATACAGTTTGTTCGGATTTGGGCCTGCCATGTTTGGAGTCACCCCCCACGTATTCAAAGGTTGATTTTATGGTATCACACAGCCGTAACAAATACAATAGGCAGCCACAGCGGGAATTCTGCTATGGCTGCCTATTGCGCTTTCGCATGGTGAATTTATTGTGCCCTCCCCTGCCCTACTCGTCGTAAAAGCCCAGCACGTGCAGCACCCGGTACTCCTGATAGGGATAGCTGCTCAGCGGCCGCCAGTCCGCGTCCACGCTGTGGGCCGCCAGCAGTATCCTGTCCGGATCACCGCTGGAGCTGGGCTGCACCACCACCGGCGAATGCTGGAATGTCTCACCGTCATCAAAGCGCAGCTGGATCACATCTCCCAGCATGGCGCGGGACAGGTCCTGCGTCTCCAGAGCCGTCGGGCCGAGAGACCGCTGCTCCCGGGTCAGGAAGTCCCGCAGATACTCCACCCCCGCCCAGGACGGCGATTTGTCGTTGCTGTTGATGTAGTACCAGCCGTAGGTCGGCGTATAGTTCATCACGCCCGTGCCCGCATAGATGCACTGAGAGGCAAAGTTGGCGCAGTCGCCGCCGATCTCCTCATAGTCGTAGAACTGGGGATTACGTCCGTAGGCCCACCGATGGGCGTAAATGACCGCGCGGAGACGGTCGTAGGGTCTGAAAACCATCGTCACATCCCTCCGCTTCAGTATATGCCGCGAAACCTCCGCCTGCACGGATTTTTTTGCCGGATACGCATGGTCTTGATTGACTTTGAGGCGGAAATGCGATACTCTATGAAGTTAGAAGAATGTGAAATGGAGGTCTCCCATGAACAAAGCAGAATTGTCCGGCGTATGTCGTCAGATGCGCCGGGACATCATCAATATGACGGCCAACGCCGGAAGCGGCCACCCCGGCGGCTCTCTGTCGGCGGTGGAGCTGATGGCCAGCGTGTTCTACAACCACATGCGCATTGACCCCGCACAGCCCCACATGGAAAACCGTGACCGCTTTGTGCTGAGCAAGGGCCACGCCGCCCCCTGCTATTACGCTGTTCTGGCGGAGCTGGGCTTTATCAGCCGTGACGAATTCAAGAATTTCCGGCAGCTCCACAGCATCCTGCAGGGCCATCCCGACTGCAAGAAAGTCCCCGGCGTGGATGCCTCTACCGGATCTTTGGGCCAGGGCTGCTCCATCGCCGTGGGCATGGCGCTGGGCGCGAAGGTGCAGGGCAAGGACACCAAGGTTTTTACCCTGCTGGGTGACGGCGAGTGTCAGGAGGGTCAGATCTGGGAGGCGCTGATGTCCGCCGCGCACTATAAGCTGGATAACCTGACCGTCATCGTGGACAACAACGGTCTGCAGATCGACGGCAGCAACGACGAGGTCATGAGCCTTGGTGACTTGGCTGCCAAGCTGCGGGCCTTCGGCTTCGACCTCTACGAGATCGACGGTCACGATCTGGATGCCGTTGAGGCGGCGCTCAGTGCGCCCGTGACGGCCGGTAAGCCAAAGGCCATCCTGGCCCACACGGTGAAGGGCAAGGGCGTATCGTTTATGGAGAATCAGGTGGGTTGGCACGGCAAGGCACCCAACGAGGAGCAGCGCCAGCAGGCCCTGAAGGAATTGGAGGACTGAGCCATGAGTGAAAAAATTGCGACCCGTGAGGCATACGGCAAGGCCCTCGTAGAGCTGGGCGAACAGAACAAGAACGTCGTCGTGCTGGATGCCGATTTGGCCGGCGCGACCATGACCAAGTATTTCAAGGCGGCGCATCCCGATCGCTTCTTCGACTGCGGCATTGCCGAGGCCAATATGATGAACATCGGCGCGGGTCTGTCCACCATGGGGCTGATCCCCTTCTGCTCCACCTTCGCCATGTTCGGCGCAGGCCGGGCCTATGAGCAGATCCGCAACTCCATCGCCTATCCCAAGTTCAACGTAAAGATCTGCTGTTCCCACGCCGGCGTTTCCGTGGGCGAGGATGGCGGCAGCCACCAGTCCATTGAGGACATCGGCCTGATGCGCCTGATCCCCGGTATGACCGTCATCGTCCCCGCAGATGCCAAGGAGGCTCGCAAGGCCACCTTCGCACTGGCGGAGTTCCGCGGCCCCGCCTATATGCGTCTGGCCCGTCTGGCCACGCCGGTGTTTGAGGAGGACTACCCCTTCGAGATCGGCAAAGCCAACGTACTGCGGGAGGGCAAGGACGTCGCCGTGTTCGCCTGCGGCCTGATGGTCAACGAGGCGCTGGAGGCTGCCAAGCTGCTCTCTGCCGAGGGCATCGAGATCAGCGTCATCAACGTCCACACCATCAAGCCCATCGACGCGGGCTGCGTCACCGAATATGCCCAGAAGTGCGGCAACGTGGTGACGGTGGAGGAGCATAGCGTCATCGGTGGTCTGGGCGACGCGGTGGCCGACGTGCTGATGGGTAAGGTCTGCTGCAAGTTCCGGAAAATCGGCGTCAACGATCAGTTCGGTCAGTCCGGCAAAGCGGCGGATGTGCTGCGGGAGTACGGCCTGACGGCGGATCAGATCGCGGCCCGGATCAAGGAAACGTTGTAAAGGGAAAATACATGACAATAAAAGTCCCGCAAGGCCTATGGCCTTGCGGGACTTTGCTTATTTATTCAGAGAAAGGACGTATATCTGACAGGGGTTCCACTCGTCCCAAAGCGTGGGAAAAACCTCAAACTCCTTGAAGCCACAGCTGAGATAGAACCGATTGGTGCGGTCATACTCCTCGTACTTCCCCATCTGCACGGTCTTGACCTGCATGAATTCGTACCCCATCTGACGGGCGTAAGCTGCGGCGGTGTCCACCAGCGCACGACCGTACCCTTTGCGGTGGCAGTACTTCAGAACGCCCATAACCGCCAGCTCTACGGTGCTGCGCCCTGTTTCCTTAAGACAAAGAAAACCCACTGGTGCGCCGTCTTTCTCGTAAACAAAGCAGGGTTCACGGGCGGCATCGGTGATATACTCCTCCGTAGCGGCAGGAATGCCGAACCACTCCGGCAACTGTGAAAGGATCGTGCGGGCGATCTCCACGCGTCGGGCGGGGTCGGAAACAAATGAAGCGGGCAAGATATCACCTCGGATTTCCATTTTTCCTGCGCTCATAATAGGTTTACGCCTTTCCGGCGCAGCCCAGCACGTCGATGAGCTTATGACGTACCAGTTCCTTGATGTTGGCGCGGGCGGGCTTCAGATACTCGCGGGGGTCAAACTTGTCGGGATGCTCGTCCATGAACTGCCGGATCGTGCCGGTCATGGCCAGGCGCAGATCGGAGTCAATGTTGATCTTGCAGACGGACAGACGGGCAGCCTGACGCAGCTGCTCCTCCGGCACGCCGATGGCGTTGGGCATCTTGCCGCCGTGGTCGTTGATCATCTTCACATACTCCTGCGGCACGGAGGAAGAGCCGTGCAGCACGATGGGGAAGCCGGGCAGCCGCTTGCTGACCTCCTCCAGCACATCAAAGCGCAGGGGGGGCGGCACAAGGATGCCCTTCTCATTGACGGTGCACTGCTCGGGCTTGAACTTATACGCGCCGT
>ERZ824978.1487-NODE-1487-length-24950-cov-18.377205_pt1 | contig 24950 bp, 27 predicted proteins | sample MGYA00519860_ERZ824978 | MGnify/ENA primary metagenome ERZ824978 (study PRJEB31778, sample SAMEA3449184) | human gut metagenome | biome: human gut; feature: human-associated habitat; material: faeces | place: United Kingdom | collected 2010/2012 ... | reverse complement strand
CTCTTAACTTTTCCAATCTCTTTGCGTCCATTTAGAACACCTCCTTTCTGTAAATCTTGTTGACATTTTTTATAAACTTTGCTATAATTGAAATCAACTGCATTTGCTTTACCTTGTTTACACTTATATTATATAGGAAATTTTCCTAAATGTCAAGCGATTTTCGGAAATTTTCCGAACTTTTTTAAGAATTTTTTCTATGGAGAAAAATTATGGACATTATTTTGAATAAAATTTATGAGTTAATGGAGAAAAAAGGGCTTAATGCTCGAAACTTTGAAATTAAAGTGGGAATTTCCAACGGGTCTATACAAAGTTGGAAAACAGGGAAAGCCGCCCCCTCTCGGCGCACGCTTGCAAGAATTTCCGAAGCGTTTGATTTGCCCGAGAATTATTTTTATACGGAGCCTGCTCCGAAAGCGGCTCGTACACAATCAAGTAACTTAACATCGCAAGAGATAGAAATGCTCGCTCTGTTCAGACAACTGACAGCAGTACAGCAAGGAAAAGTTCTCGGCTATGCCGAAGCGTTTCTCAAAAATTCCCAAAGTGATGTAGGTTAAATATTTTTTGGAGGAGTATATGGAGTGGAAGATGATACAAGGAGATTGCTCGACCTTTTAGCGGAGGCTTTACAAAAAGCCTCGTTATTGTGCGGCAAAATAATAGGAAACGACGATTTCGCAAATGAACCGATTACGCGCAAATCGCCTTTTCATATTGTAAGTGAGGGCGGAAAGCCGTCCCCTTATCCTGATGTTACTTTCAGGTTGTTATCGGATATTCAGGCGGAGGAAAAAATGTCTGTTTATCTGCCTTTCGGGGCGGGGTCTATTCGGAAACGTTCCCGGAAAAACAAAAATAGCCGCTACACGTGGTGGGAGGGTAGATTCCAACGCCACACGGTAACGGCTAAAACTCAAAAGGAGGTTATTGAAAAATTAAAGAATATACCTTTAAAAGAAAAGGAAAAAACGGAACGCGTCACAAAGAAAGGCTCGTCTTTTATCGAATGGGTTAATTATTGGTACGAAACATATAAAGAACCGTACTTACGCTCGAACTCGAAAAGAGGTTATATGGACGCGTTTAATAAGATAAAGACAATCGCAACGCCTATGGAACAACTTACGCCCGATATTCTGCAACAATTCTTTATATCTATAAACGGCGAAAACTCACGGCGTAAAGTATTCGATGTCGTTAATTCCGCTCTTCGCCAAGCGGTCATTTCGGAGAAAATACGTAAAAACCCTTGCGAACTCTTGAAACGCCCAAAAGTTAAGTCAGAGCATAAACGCGCTTTTACTGCGGAAGAACAAACGGCTATTCTTACGGCTTTACCCGAAAAGTATAGTCGGCTCTTTACCGTCCTTTGCTGTACGGGTATGCGCATAAGCGAATTTTTGGCTTTAACGCCCGACGACATAGGCGACGACGAAATACGCGTTAATAAGATGATGAACCGCGACGGTATCATCGAACACGACACGAAAAACCGCACGTCACAACGTTTTATCAATTATGACGAGAGTTTACGAGAAAAACTCGACTACTGCGTTTCGGAGAATTATACCTACAACGCCGTTAAACTCGCTTTCGGCAGAACTTTTGTAAAATTAGGCTTTATACTTTCGCCACAATGTGCCATTTAACGCAAATTGACGACCTTTTAACCAAAAAATGGCTCGGTCACGCTACTTTATCAATGACAAAAGACGTTTATACGCATTTTATGAAACGCGAAAAATCGCCTTTTACTGATTATTTTGTAAAACTTAAACGCTTTGAGGGCTGAATTTTCTAAATTAGTACCCAAAGTAGTACCCAAAGTAGTACCCAAAGTTTTCCCTTTAAAATAAAAAATAGCCCGTTTCCATAAGAAAACAGGCTAAAAAAAATAAGTAGTCGTTTACATAACCACTTATTTTGGTGGACGATCAGGGGCTCGAACCCTGGACACCCTGATTAAGAGTGAACAAAAAGTACTGAAAAACGCTTAAAATCTACTAAAAACTCCTGATTTTTCCGATAATAACATTTCAGTACCCAAACTTTTTTTACATCTGTTCGCTCGATTTTTTCGGGAGTGTTTCAAGGAATTGCTGAACGAAATCTACACGTCCGTTTACCGCCGGGACAAGCACCTGACGAATATATTCTATGCCCGAAGAGCCGCCTGCGTACAACGACATCGAACCCCAAAAGACTTTTACGGCAGTTGACCACAAAAGCGTATAGTCAAAAACAAAGCCTTGCGGCACGAGCGTTCCGAGGAACGTCGTAAACAACAGCATAAATACGATTTTTTTGACAAAAAAGTAAGCGAACTCTTTCGCGTTGTTCACTTCGTAATTGTCGGCAGTATTGTCGGCTATCTTTTCCGCTGTTGAAAACAATATTGCTGTTCTTATCGGGCGATAACCTTTAACGCGCTTCCAAACGCTGTCCTCTTTCGCCGTCTGCAATTTAGCAAGCATACCGTTGTATTCCGACTTGTTTTTAAGGATAATCTTCTCGTACTTCGCTATAACCCACGGACGTGGATTCGCGCTTTCTTTTTCGTACTGCAATTTCGTAGCGTATTTATCTACGTTCTTTCGTGCTTTCGATTTATCCGCTTTACGCTTTATCTGCTCGACGTACATTTTGAATTTTCGCTCGGCGTTTCTTTCATCGACGAATTGTTTTAACTCTTTGTTGTGGTTGTTTTGATATATGTATCTTTTCGCCGATTCTATATCGCATTTCATCTTTACGAGTTCGCCGTTAAGCCTTGATTCTCTGTCCCTCATTACCGAACGGAACGCCACGCACATTGCTATGTTGATAATGTTGTTCGCGATAAGCCCCGCCCAATACGAGAAAGACATCAGGAACGAAAAATCAAACCCGACTTTTACATAGTCGGATATGATACTCACCGAGAACGACGCAAGCGTGATTATGCCCATTATTATGTCGAACAAAACCACGCTTCCGATATTCTTGCGTTTTTTGTCTATTTGCTCATAAGTCATTTATACCTCTCTTGCCGCAAGCACCGCAAATACGATACCGACGGCGAAACTTGCCGTTATCAGCCCCGCAAGGCTGGACAAAGTTATCATTTCCGCTTCTAACGCTTTTGCCAAAATTTGAATCATGCAGAATATCAACATCGGAATAAACGCCCGAATCAGCACTATGCAAGTCTGATATTTCTGCATTTCCTGCTTTGCCCTCTCTTTTTTCTCTAAGTCCGTTTCGATTTTATAAGCCGAAACATAGTTGTTATATTGCGCTTCCCAATTGCGAAGTTTTCGGTCGAGAATAACCTTTTTTACGCCGTAGAACACGAGCGCGATTAAGATTATTCCCGTAAGCGATATTTTGAACGCCGCCGAAGTCGGTTGCACGTAGCCGTATTGATAAATAACCAATGCGACAGGCACAACCGCCACGAACAGCACTTCAAAAAGCGTAAATATCAATTTTGCGCCTTTCATAGTTCACCTCACTTGCCGAGGTTGTCGAACAATCCGCCCGTTTCCCCGGTCGTTTCTTTGTCAGGCTCGGACTTTTCAAGCCGCACGACGACTTTCTCTTTTGCTTCCGCCTGCACGGTTTCATCGAGTTTCTTCGCTTCTGCGGCAAGTTCTTCCCGCTCTTCCTGCGTCAAAGTTTTAGATTTTGCCAAAGCACCGCACACAAGCGCAAGCGAACGGCGCATATTTTCAACGCCTGCAAGCCCGTCCTGTAAATTCGCTTTAAGTGCCGTGCCGATAGCCATTATTTCCTTTCTCGTCATAGTTTCGAGGTCAACGGAAATATCCTTATTCGCTATATCTTCGACAACAGATTTCGCAATCGCTTTCGTATCGTATTTTTTCGCAATCGCTCTGCTTATAAACCCTGCAATTATAGTGCCGCTGAGTAATGCCGACAAAACATAAATAACAAAAGGTCGGATTACTTCCCATAGTTTATCAAGCCCCTCGTCGTTCTTCTCCGCTATCAACTCGTCAACTTTTTTAATGAGTTCTTCGAGCAGTGCGTCTTTATCGACGGGCTTGTCCTCTTTCGGTTTATCCCCGGGAGTTTCGCCCGAACCGTCGCCGGGTGTTTCTTCGCCCTTGTTTATATCTTCGTTTTCGCCCGAAATTTCGCCCGTAGAGCCGTTTTCGGTCTTTCCGTCCGTTTCCTCGGCTTGTCCCGTTTCTTCGGTTGCAACTTGCAAATTCGGCGTATTTTCCGCATATACGACGGAAATACCCGCAGTAAAACACAAGCACACAAGGATAGCGAATATAATGGTTAATTTTTTCATTGTTTTATACCTCCGTTATTTGGTTAAAATGTCGTAGTCGGCTTCCATGTTCTCTACACGCTGAATGACGTCGTTTATCTTTGCGACATTCTCGTCATAGAGTTTGTGGAAGTCTGCAAGGTCGTTTTTAGCCGCAGTAAGTTCCGTTTCGAGAGTGGCTACTCTTGCCAATGCTTTTTGGAGCATTTCCGCCATAGCATAGCACTGCGCCATTGCCGATTCCGCTTTGTCCCTTACATCTTCCTTGCCGAGCGCGTTTTCGATATACATCAAAAACAACGCCTTGTTGTTTACGCGAAACAGCTTTATCGGCTCACACGGTATTGCCGTTATGCTCTCACCGTCCGCCCGATAAACAACAAGTTGGAGTGTCTGCTCCGTGAAAAAGGTTTTCGGCAACTCGACTTTACCGCCTAAAACCTCTCTCTTTTCGGTTGTAGTGCCGATAAACCCGACGAAGTAAGTTTTATCATCGGGGATTTCGACATCTATGTAGTTCTTTTCTCTTACATCGATAATGAGCGGTGCATTATCTATAATGACCGCTCTTTTCTCTTCAACTTTAATTTTCATAAAAACTCCTTAGCCGTTTTCTTCCACTCATTCTTTCTTCCACTCATTCGACGTTGTGCTATTTGAGGCGTACCCTATTGCTTTCGCCGTTATTGTGGTAGTGCTGTTCGTGTTGTTAAGCACTTGTGAATATCTGCTCGGGTTGAGGGTTTCTAACGATTGCGCAAAATCATACTTTACCCCTTGTCCATAAGAGCTTTTTATCCACGCATATGCACCGTTTATTACGCTTGTATCTATGCTTTTTATTGTAATCAAGCGGTACTTTTGCTTTATAAAAGAAATGCCGTTGGAAGCATTCCGAAAGCCTGATGCCAACGTTACGACCTTGTTTGAGCTATAAGCTTGAATGTCTACCGTTGAACTTGTTGCTTTCTGCTGAAAACCGGTATAAATAGTAGTATCTCCGGGAATTGTAAATGTTATGCCGCTTATTATCGTGCCAAGTGACGTAGTACTCCACGGATAAACTTCCCCCAATCCCTCCTTCACACCTAATACCCAATATTCGTCCGCCATACTTACCTCCTTATATCTCGAACGCCGAAACAATCCATGACTTACCTTTGACCTTTATCGCAGTAAGCGTTATCGTTTCGCCCGTTATCTCACTTGCGGCATAGCATTTAACGTCGTTTAATTCGTTAAGCATAACGAATCCTACTCCGTTCCTGATTATGTCCGCGCCCGATGTTATCTTTTCGTATTCCGCTGTCGTAAATTCTCCGCTGTCGCCCGAAATTTCCACTGTATCGCTCACAACAGCGGCTTGCGCAGAAACGCCGTTTATAGTGACTTCCAATAGCCCGCAATAGCCGTCGTCGGCTCGGACTGTGCCTGCCGACGCGGTTACGGTTTTAGATTGTAATTTCGGTTTAACGAGAATAACTCTGTCTACAAACTTATTTGCAGTTTGCAAAATTACACCCGTTGGATTCTCCAACGGGACTTCATATTTTTTCGCCATATTGCCTCCTTATAAATCAAAGTTGAGTGTTATGCCTGCTTTGAACTCTTCGGGTGTTATTTCCGCAAATGACGACGGTGATGTGCCTTGTCCGAGCAAGAACTTTTCTACATACGGCTCACCCGTATCGCTTGAACCATCCCTGAACGTAAAGCTTATAGGCGTATCGAACGAACCATTTGCAATCGTACTTGCATAACCTGCATACGCTTCATAATACGACAGTGTTATGCCTGCTCCGCAGAAAATTTCAAAGTAACAACCGTTGGTAAACATAATTCTGACGGTATTACCCGAAAAAGGTGCTTTGAAATTGTAAGTACCCTCCGTCAGCGAAATTGTTTTGTTATTGAAATTGTAGTTTGCCGCTTTTGCTTCTACGAAGTTGTGTATGTCGTATATTGTTCCGAAATCATATGTGTTAGAACCTTGTGTTACGCTAAACGAATATTGAGTTGCATTTTCAACTTTATTCCAACACATATATTGTCCCAACGCTACAATACTCGGTTGAGCTAATTGTTTCAATAAACTACCGCCGAAGAAAAAGTTGTACACGTCTTGCGGAACGTTTTGTTCGGTCGTTACGGTGATAGTTTGCGCCGTAGCAGGTGTCCATGTTGCGCCGCCCGACATCGAATATACGGTAGTATCGTTATACTTGATAAAATCGTTGTTGCCCGAAGATAGCTTCGTATAGCTCGTGCCGCCACTTGTGAAATTGAAATTCGCTTCTACCAAAGTTGAAGAAAGCGTGGGGTCTGTCGTCCAAACATAAGTGCCTGCGGCAATGGTCGCTTGTTTTGCCGCGTTGATAGTTACCACAATCCCGCTCGCATAAGTCGCCGCATTTATATTCGCAGAATCAAACGAGAACGTGCCGTTGCCACTGCTTCCAACACTCCAAGTATAGGTTGATAAACCTTGCACCTCGATTGCTTCGGGCAATTCATTACCCGAATCGGGCGTTATCGTGTAAAAATTGGACGAAGCATTGCCGAGCGCATATGTCTGTGTAGGCTTGCTTGCGCCCGCTACGTTCCATGTCAAAGCATACACAGAAACCGTAATAGCGTCGCTGTAATTGCTATCGTCATACACTCCCGTAGAATCTACAAGCTTGCATACATAGGTATGCGCGCCGATAGTGAACGGTCCTGAATACGGCAACTGCACGGAACCGCCGTCACGCGTATGCTCTGCTATCTGCGTATAACCTTGCGACGTTTCCTCGTAAACTATGCCGCCTGTTGCGTGAGAGTCCATATAGTCCCACGAGAACAATTCAGAATATCCGCTGATAGCGTGACAGCGAAAATCCGCCGCCGCTGTCAGCCTGTACACGGTATAGGTAACAGCATTGCTCGCGGAGCTATCTGCAAAACCGTTTGCTTTCGCTATAACGGTAATGTTGTGCGAGCCTGCGCCCATTTTCTTACCATAAGTAGAAATATTGAACGAAGTGCCGCTCGTAGTTGCAAGAGTTGTGACACCAAAGCGTATTTCGTAAGAAGTCGCATTTGCAACCGCTGTCCACGAAACGACAGCACCCGTAATTTTGATAAAAGGTGCGCCGAGCTTTTGCTCCATTGCGTTATTGAACCACAAGAGGAAATCAGCACTCACGTGCGCAGTGCTTGTTACTGTTATAGTGCGAGAATCGCTCCAAGTAGTCCCGTTATACGCTTGTACAACAGTATCTCCGTTTCGGTAATCTATATTGCCGCTTGAATATGCACTCAAAGCAGTATAGCTTGCCCCATTCGCCGTGAAGTTAATATCTTCGGTAAGATTTGACTGTATTGCGGTTGGGTCAACTTTAAATTTGTAAGACCCAGCTGTAATGGTTGCGCTCGTATCTTTTACACCGTTCGCCGTAACGCTAACGCTCATATTGTTAGGCGACGATAAAACCAAAACGCCGTTGCTGTACGAATCGAGCTGTGCCGAAACCACAACGGGCGTTGACGGATATGTATACCCAAACGCCTTATTAAACGTTATTGTCGCAGGTGTATTTGTTGTAAAATATTCAGGTGCGCTCAAAAGCGACGTATTCGTAAGCGTGTATTGTATTTTTGCCTTTATCCAATTGACGGCGTTGCTGTTTGGCGTTTCCAAATCGCTTGTAAACGCGGTAACACACAATGTATAATTTCCAACAGCCAAGTTCAACAAATCGTATTCAGTAGCGGTTATTTCTGCGATAAGTTCATGTGAAGATGAGCTTGTCTGTTTATATATTTTATATCCGTCGGCACCTAAAACCGCTTCCCACATAAGAGTGTTATCTGCAATGCTTATGGTCGGCGGATAAAGACCTGCGAAATATTCGCCGTTGTACTGTGGCATTGTGCCATATGCTAACGAGCCGTTTTTATCGTAAAAAGCTTTACCCGAAACAACATCCGCAGGCACTGCCGTTACTTTCGTAAAATCCGTACCGGGTACGTTTGTGTTGATAACCACATGCGACAGAGTTTTTCCCTCGTCCGGGAATACGTAAGTCGTTTTATTGTTCTCGGTAACTGTTACGGTTTTTACTTGTGCTTCTGCTCTTGGAACGTTTACAACCACTTTGGAAAGAAATTTACCGTCGCTCGGCTCATACGTGCCGTTCGAGGTAATCGTTTTCTCTTCTGCCGGTACGGCATTTACCTTTACACGAGTAAGGTATTTACCCGTAGTCGGCAAAACATAAAATTCCGTTGCGGCAGGCGTAACGGTTTTTTCTTCTGTAAGAATTGCTTCAACCGTTACTTGGCTTAACCCATTATATCCTATATCGGGGCGGACTTGCTGTTGCTCCTGCGTAGGCGCAACAGTTTTTTCTTGCAAAACAACTTCGCTCCCCTCAACATTGGTTATTACAGTTACTTGCGATAATGTTTTCCCCGTATCAGGCTTGACAGTTTGCGTGCCGTTTGCCGTGACGTTTATCGTCTTTGCCTGTTCGGGTTTATTCCCGCCCTCGACATTGGTTTCTATAATAACGTCGCCTAAAATCTTGCCGTTATCAGGTCTTATGGTTTGCGTGCCGTTCTCTGTAATAGCAACGCTCTTATCCTGCTTTTCGGGTATATTATCTGCTATGTTTTTAACAAGCATTTTTGCGCCCGAATCGTTAAGACCTCTAACCTTATCCGCTATTCTTCGGAGCGTTGTATCTTTGATTATCCAATCTGCCATACATTCCTCCTCATACACTCTGTGTTTCCGCTACGGGCAAATTTACGCTTATGGTTTGGTTAGCTATCTCTATTCCGTAGCCTGCCTTGTACGGCTCCGCATAGGTTTTAAGCTCAAAAGTTTTACGAGAATAAGCCGAACCGTTGTTGTACGAATAACCGTAGATAAACGTCGGATTACTCGGCATTGCCCCCGTGCTGTCCCTGCTTGGAGCGTTCATTGCGATAAACGTTGCGTTCTTGCCCGTTTTGTTGTCTACCCACACGAGCATATCTTCGTTGTTGTCCCACAACGCGTCTGTGGTACTTAAATTTTTAAGTCTTATCAGCCCTCCGACAATCAGTTTGTAATAACCCGTGCCAAGCGTCCACATGTTCTCAACGCCTGAAATTGCTTTGACGGAATGTTTTGACATATCCGACACTACCGAATTGAGAGTAGCAATGCCGTTCAAAAGAGCCGTCCACGTTTCGTCCGAGGGTATGTCTTTGCCGACCTGCGGGATAGTTACCGCACCTCGAAGCACGTTCATTTCTATCGGGTCAACGGCAAACTCCTGATTCGTTCCGTCCGAACCTGTTATAGAAGCGGTGAGTTGTATCAGCAGTTTACCCGAAACGCCCGAAAAAATATTGCTCTTTACGTTCAGTGAATACACATAGTAATCCACTTCGTCGGGAACTTTTGCCGGGTTCATAAACAACGGATATTTTTGCGTTATCGTTTCATCGGGCAATTGAAACGAAGCCGCAATTCCGACCGCAGGCGGAGCGACGACAAGCAGTCTGCCGAGTGCCGCGTCGCCCTGCGTTATGGTCATATCGCTCGTCGCTATCGGACGGTAATTTTGGTCAAGTACTATAAGCATATCAGTCCTCCGGTATTTCTATTCCGCAGAGTTCCGAGGCTAACTCCGTGAATTTGATAATGTGGTTAAACTCGTCGCCGATAATCTCCGTATACTCGTCCTCGATTTCGCTTGTATCGGGTTGCTCGGCTAATCGCGCAAGGTATTCCGCTATCGTGTCCGCTTCGTCACGCGCTCCGCGAATCGCCAGTATTGCCTGTGCTATCTTCTCTTTGTCCATATTTTTACCTCCACTTAAAAGCAGTGATTTTTAATACAACGTTATCGTCGGTGTATAACTTGCCGACTATGTGCCATATTCCGTTTGCGTCCTGATAAGGCTTTAATCCGTTCGGAACGGTCGCCGTGTCGTTCGGCTTATTCACGCCTCGAATATTCACCCAATACGCATTATCGTACGTCGTTTGCCAATCGACCACATATTCGTCGCCGACTTTCTTCACGGGATTGTCCGCAGACGTATCGTTCGGGTATAGCGTTATTCCGCCGTCTAACTTGTCCGTGTATGCAGGCGGCAGATAGTCGTGCGCCATTGTGATATACAAATTCGCGAATATGTTATCTCCCACCGAATACGCCTTGTTTTCGCCGAATAACAGTTCGTCGCCTTTAACGACCGCCCACGCCTTTATATTTCCGTCCGATTGTGTCAGGGTGTAAGCGTTGAACGACGCTCTCGGCTCGTCGAGAATTGTAAACTTCGGGAACGTGCGTTTGTCCGCTTCCGTGAACTTAACCGTGCGTTCAAATTTATTCAGACGGTTTTTAAGCAATACCAACGATATTGCCGAATCGTCGTAACCGTTTACGAGCGAGCAGTACTTTGCGAATCCACTGCCGATGACAATGCTTCGGCGATTGCTTACGAAATCTATTTGGTAGTTAATGCCCAAAATCTCCGTCGAGCCTTTCTTTACCCACAACGGATTATCTCCCGTAGTTATGAGCGGCGAATCATCGGGTAATAAGTAATTTGCGGCAGGAAGCGTGCTTGCGAGGTTGAACTCGTTATCTTCCCCGATAGCCTTTCCGCCCGTGTAGTATTCAAGGTAAAGTTTTTCTATATTGCCGTAAACATCAGAATACGGCACGCCTTGCGGATAATAGTTGTATGTCGTCCCGCTGGTATCTGTTTTTGCTATCCATTCAACTGCGCTTTCACCAGCCGAATAGTTATCCTTATACCCGGATATAAACACTATTGTATTGCCCATTGCCGCAGGCTGACAAGGAAGCACAACTTCTTGCCACATGTTTGCTTTTGAATCTTCACCTTTCGCTTTAAGCAATGTTACTGGTTTGTTCGTGTCCTGCGGGTATTGGATAAACTCCACGACTTTATTGATTTTAGTTATAGCGTCGCCGTATGTTGTAGCGTTATCCCCGATTATTGCATAATCGCGATACGAAAGCATACTTTCATATGCCGCCTTTTCGCTTATTTCGTACTGTCGCTTCTGCCTGTCGAGCGAAACGTAAGCCGAATATCTGTTGAAATCCTGCGAAAGCGCAAGCGTTATCTTTGTAGTTTGCGGCTGTATCTCAACGGCGACGGTAGATATATAATAATCGGCATCGTAAAGAGTGCCGACTTTCGGAATAATAGGAAGCCCTTGTTTTACCACCGTTACAACCTTATCTACGTTACCCAAACGAGCGACAACGCCTTTGAGATTTTCTCCGTAGTATCTGCTTTCAACGACGTTTTGCCCTTGATTATACGCCGTAGTGAAATGCTTTTTTGCCACAATAAGCGACTTGTTTTGTTGAACTCTCGCCGGCATAAATGCCTGATAGGTTATGCGGAATTGCATTTTTGCATAATTGCCGATTTTAGGTATTGCTCCCATTACCTTTCCCAATATGTTTTTAATAGCCGCTTTTTCATACACTTTATTGATTGCATTTTCTTCTTTGAACAAAAAACCACGTATGTTTCTTTCGCCTTGCGTATAATACAGTGCGTATGCCTTTGAGTACGGATAATCGCCCTCATATGACGACATCTGATTATAATCAGCAGACTCAAAAACATAAGGCGTTATGTCTAAAAATTCGTTGGTATCGTCATTGAAATACTCGAACTTTTCTACGCTGTTTATGCCGAATCTCGTAGCGAAAAGCATATTGCTTTCATCTATTCTTGCATACATCGTTTCGCAACGCATAGACAGTGCCGCACCCGCAAAAGGCTCTATAAACACGCCCTTTGCATATCCGAGCGAATTGACAAGATTGCCTACGCTACTGTCGATATTTGTAGTGTATCTGTCGAGAGTGCGTGATACTTCCTTTGCCGCGTATACGCTGTATGGTTCGGTTTGTTCTGAACTGCCGTACATATCGTAGTAAATTTCGTGTCCTTTTAATCTCGGCTCACCGTGTACATATTGTCCTATGCCTTGCAATATCTCGCGTAGGTTGGATTGAGTGAACTGAAATTCGGGAACTGTAATTTTTTCAAACTCTGCGGCTTGTGTCGGATTAAACCAAAAACGAGGACAATCTCCCTCACGGAGCGGTTCGGCTAAAATTAAAGCTCGTTCGATTACCGAACGAGCTGTCCAAGTTGTGGGGTCGGATATCCCGTTAGGCGCACAAAGCAAAGAATAAGTAAATATTACAGGTTCAACGCTTGTAGTTGTGGTACTACCGACAGTATTGACAAGAATAAATCTTAAAGTATAGCGCGCCGTAAAACTGCCATTGGGGACATTAAGTGTAACATCCCCCATTGTCGTTCTGTCGGTGTTTGTCGAAAAAACAATCCCGTTAGATTGTACAATCTCAATCTTTGACCCGTCATCTAAGCCGCCATACGTTGTACTGCCTGTTGGGGGCTGTATGATGTGCATATTGTACCAAACGCTTCTCATCGAGGGAAACAAAACGCTATTTGCTGTTTTTGGAGAACTTATTGGATAAGCATTTAAGTCTTTTTGTTGAAAACTGCTATTTTCCCACTGTGTTTTATTCGGGGACACTTCTACCGGTTGGAATTTTTTATTTAACGAGTTTACATACCCGTGCGACCTGACATAAAAGCCCTCTAAATATTTTGTTTCTTCTATCAGATACAACGTATGATTGTACTTGCCGCTTCCTACGGGAATTTCGTGCGCGTCGTCATTTGCGACTAACATATTATGAGTTATAACTCTTGTTTCGTCGCTATCGTTCCATACTTTTACAACGACATCGAGAAGTGGCTCGAAGTTTTCCGTCGGCACACGCACAAGTTCGAGCGTTGCCTCGTCAAGTTGTTCATCTAAAAGCGCGCTCCACTTAAAAGGAAACGGCACGTGATTTGTGTAATCCGTGCCGCCTATCAAGACTTTCAATCTGTTAAATTTTAGTAGTTCCATTACATTCTCCTATTAAAAAAGCAAGCCTTTCGGCTTGCTGTATTTTACTCTTTCTTTTCTTCGTTTTTCGCTCTTAATGAAGCGGCTATTGTTAATTTGCAAATACCTACAATAAACATTGTCCCAAGTACAATTTGAATAAAAATTGTCATTCCGTTCCAATATTTTGTGCCGTTAATGGTGACACAATATGGATTTATATCTCTGCCACCGTTATCAACAACGTGATAATAATATCCTCGATTGGAATACTCGGCTTCGCCTTGTCTTTTTTCTTCGCAAGTCCCGTCTGAAAGAAACCTAAAACAACGGTTGTTATTTGTATAATCACAGAAGTATGTTCTTCCTATAATATTTATAGTTGCAGTCCCGCCTATCGCTATTATTATTAAAATAATGCCTAAAATTACCCTCTTTTTCATACTTACTTTTCTCCTTTTATAAAATGAATTATAGCATATATAATACAATATATTTTGCTATCAGTCAAGCGTTTTAGCCCTGTTTTTCGTTTTTTCTTAAAATTTCGTTGTATGCGTCGTCAAAATCGGGTAATTCTTCGTAAAATGTCGGCTTTTCTTCCGTTTTTACGAAGTCTTTGTGCGTGATTGCGTTTTTGTAGAAAAGAAGCCGTTCGGAGTACACGATACACACGCCTGCAAGTGTTCCAAGACATAGAACACCGTAGGATATTTCGGCGATAATGTCGCCCGTGAGCGTGTTGCCCCAAATATTCATCATCGTTTGTTTATCTCTTTCGACGTTGGCAAGTCCGCAGGTGTTGAGTTTAGCCCACGAGTTATACTCTTGCTTTGTTTGTTTCGCTCTTCCGCCTTGCGGGAATAAACATATAGCGCACATAGCACCTATGCATAGTAGTATTATAGCGGTAGTTTTCGGAAAAAGTATTTTCGGGAATATGGTTATTATTTCGACACATATTAAAGCAAATTCACCTACAACGAGCAATGCAAGCACTACGCTTTGCATTACCCATTTAGTTTTATATTTGCCAAGCCAAGCGTTCATCTTTTCTTCGTCCTGAACAACGCCGTTTGCAACGTCCTGCTCATATGCCTCATTTCGCCATTCGTACTCGTACTTGTAGTCCTTAACTATTTGTATTTGCCATAGTATCGGGAATATCATCAGCCCGATAATGACGGCAAACAGGATTATCAAAGATTTTTTCTTCATTGCCCTTTTCTCCTTTTATCTTCCACCGTTTATGTAAGCAAGCGAATCGCCGCTCCGCGTTCTCGCAAAGCCGAGCGAAACGTTTTCCAAATTCTTTTGAAGATTGAATCTGTCTATTTTCTGCCCTATGCTTATGCTCGTTTCAACAACGGTATAAGCCGCCGCGGCAATCGCTCCGTACGCTCCGCCGACCTTTGCCCCGATGACTATATTCGTAATAGCACTGCTCGTTTGTCCTAAAATATCATAGGCGAACTGCATGCGCTGTTGGCGTTCGTTCTCGCCCGTTCTTAAACTAACGGTAGATATTTCGTAAGATATAGCGCGTTTAGCGTAGTTCGCTACGCGTTTAAGCGACATCCAATTGAAAGCAACTTCGCCTTTATCGGGCGCGGAATCGTCGTTCTTCGTATCCTTGCCGTTGTTTTGCTCGCCCGCTATCGGAGAGCCTTGCCCCGTCGTTTTGTCGTATATGGTTATAGTGTATTGTCTGCCGTCCGCCATATCACGCCTCCTCCGAAACATTCGGCTCGAAATATTCCAACAGGTTTATTTCCATACCGACGTTGTTTATCTGTTGCGCCGTTATGCTTCCCACGTCGAATATCATTCGTTTTTTGTTCTCTTTTACGACGGTGTTGCCGGATGTGTCGGTCGTAGTAAGTTCGCTGAATTTAATCACGATGTCGTAAACCTTTTCGGTGCCGTTTATCACATAGTCGGCGTGTTCTTTGGTAAGATTGTTGTTTGTAAGCGCAGGAACCGTAACGGTCACTTGCAATGCCGTAGTCGAGTGCCACGACTTCGCTACGCCGTTCGTATTACTGAACGCGCCGCCGTCGGTCACGGGTACTCTCGTCAATACAAGGCTTGTGAACGGTATCGGCTGTCCCTCGAAAGTTATCGACTGATTTTGGCTGTTTACACCGTTCTGCACAATCGAAAAATTGCATACCCAGTTATAGTCAATGCTGTCGCCGTAATTCTGCCGTACTTCTCTCGAACCCGCTTCGGGCTGTGAGCCGTACATAGTCACGGCGTAAGTCTGTTCCGCCCCTTTGCCGTCGGAAACAGTATAGCTGAATACGTCGGGCGTACTCATATACGTCGCTATCGCTTCGCGGATATATCTAACGCTTTCGTCGAAGCCTTTGCTTTTATCGATACGCACGCACACCGACACTCCAACCGTCTGCGTTGCAACGATTATGCCATTAACAGGCGTAATTGTCGAAGATATAATATCCGCTTCGCCGTCTACACGCTGTATAACGATATTCGAGCGCGGCTTTCTTATCGACGGCACATAGCTGCCGCCGTCGCCCATTATCACAAACTCTACATTTTCGGGCGCAAGCGCGTTTAATTTATCTGTTAATCTCTCCGCTATTGTCTGTATCGAAATCATCTTATTCTCCTTATTGACCCCGGTCTTACTCTGAATTGTCTGCCGATGTTCTTTGCTACGACATAAGTCGCACGACCGAACCAACCCTCATTCGGGTTCTTTTTTCCTTTCCATTTCGGCGAAACCCATTTTTCATTAGTGTACGGCACATACGGTGCGATATTCTCGTCCACATAAATGTTGCACGTCCTGTCGTCGGTGAACTCTATCTTCGACGCATTAAATGCCATATTGCCCGTCGAGCATTTACACCTGTGACCGTACTTGTTTATGTAATATCCGCTCCCTCTCGTTTTCGGGTTCGGCACATAGTCCTTAAAAGCGGAAAATGCCGTGTTGCAACTTTTTTGGAATTGTTCCCTTGTCATGTCACGTTTTCTCCTTAAAACCCGTTACGGGCTGATTTTCGGCGTTATTTCGGTGCTTAATCGGTTTGCCTGAAAAGTATTTTCATCGAAATATAGTTTACTGCGGAACCCGTTCCCGAAATGCTGATATTTTGGTTTTTAATGATAATGTCCGCTCCGTTATCGTATTCTGTGTCGTTGACGTTGAATTTCTGGACATAACCAAAAACTTCTATCTTGTCGCCGTTTTGTAGAATGTACTTTTCGGGGATGTGATATTCGTTGACTTTAACCGTCACGCCCGTCCTGTATAGTTGATATTCGTTTCTGAACTTTTTCAACGGATTGTCTACCGCTACGAGCGACAAGACGTATTCCGTTGCGGGATTGCTCTTTATAATGCGTAAAACGTTGGGATTATGCTTTGTCAATCTCGTGGTATAGTCTACGACCTGCCAATCGGTGCCGTCCTGTAATTCGACGAAACCGAGCGTGTCCCAGCCCATATCCCACGTCGTATGAATAATCATATTCGACCTTGCGGACATAACGTTTTTGATAAGCATATTGTACGCCGTTGTTTTGTCGCTTTCTATGCCGTACTCGAAATACGCTTCGGGCGCGGATTCGCTGTTTTTGTAATACCCGACCAAAAACTCTTTTTTTCGGTCGTGAGCGAGAAAATCCGTTATATCCATATCAGTAATGCCCCTCTTCGTAAGTCGGAATGTAGGTTAAAAAACCTCTGTAAATCCTATACAAAACCGACTTGCCCGTTTCGTCTATCGGCTGTAAAAGCGCGTTATAAGTGGTTTGAGAAACCTGCTCTTTCTCTTTTTCGCCGTAAGTTACAAGGTCGAGCAATTGATTACTCATTGCTTCGAGCAGGACTTTACGCGCAGACGGACTTTTCGCAAGGATATACTCCATAAGTTGCTTGTCCTGATGAGCGTATATCGCCGAATAAATCTTGAATGAAATGCGGTTATCCAAAAGCACGTTTATAGCCGTAGTCGTGTTGACCGTACGTTTACCGCCCATTTTCTCGTATAAGTCTATGCCGAGATTGTTAAGCACGTACTCAGGCGTGAGTATGTATCTGTGTTTGGTGTAGTCGTACACCATTGCGTCGTCGCTGAGCGGATATGTGGTATCTAACATAATAAACCTCCGTGTGTTGTTGCCGTTTTGCCGAGTTGCACGGCTATACTCTTAACGGCATAAGAGCGACGGGAATTGAGGGAAACCGCCGCTCCTTTAATAGGGGAAAATGGAGAGTAATTACTCGCCGAAAGTGTTAAGCTTGTGCATTGTGTCATCTCCCCACCCGGGGTAGTAGCCGGGCAGTGACCGTTGGTCGGTCGAACCTAATGTTTTGAGCATAACAAATTCGTCGGATAATTTGTCGAGTGTTTGTTCGGCAGGCGCACCGTTTGCGTCGCGCGTGTACACTATTCTGCCGAGTGTTTTGTAAGTCTTACCCGATACCGGGTGAGTAACTTCCGGAGTAACCAAGTCGCCCGTTCTGAGTGTTTCTTTGCCTAAATAGTTATAGACTTTTCCGCTCCCGTTATGCCCGTAAAGCACACCGACGAGCCGACTTGTATCTTCTCCGAAAAGGTTTAACTTACGCAAGGGTCTGAGTTCCGTCTGCCTTAGAGGTCAAAGTGGAAGCCTGTGCGACCTTGTTGTCGTTGTCGTACGAGAGGTTGGGCAGAACCATATTGATTGCTTTGAGAATAGCAACGATAGTGGTTTTTGCGTTGTCCGCGTTGGAAGTGGTACCCGTCCACTCGGTACCGGACACGACGCATTTAAGAGCGGTACCGGAAAGGCAACGAACGCCCATATTGACCTTAGGCTGAATAATGACGCCCTGAGTATCGGGGTCGTCTACGGTTTTGAACGAAGTCGGGCGCAGTCCGCGAACGGTTGCGTTTGCAGGCGCAATCATTGCCTGAATATCGTTGAGATATCCTATAACGGTTGCGTCATCGGTCGCGTCAAGTCCCAAGTAATACCAAGCGGCATTTTTGACCTGCTGGCTTACTTCATACAAAGGCATACCGTCGAGCCAACCGACATAGCCTTTCTGGAAGTCCGCAACGGTCTTTTTCTCGGAAGTGAACGCGTTCATTCCGCCGCCTGCAAGCATACGAGTTGCAACGTCGGAAGCGGACATCGAAGCGGTTTCGGAAAGGTCTACAAGATAAATCGGGTCGAACAGGAACGCCTGTCTTGCGTCTGCCGGGAAGTAATCCGCATACAGTTTGCTGTCGCCTTTGCTTACTTTTGCATTGGAAATCTTGAATGCACGGATTGCGCCCGTTCTGTTGGTCGAATCGTAAGTGTACTTTTCGAGTGCCGCTTTGACTTCCGCGTCGGTAATATCCGTCGCCGCCGCCGAAGAGCCTTTTGCGTAAGCCGCCGCGAACGATTCGGTGAAGAACGCAAACAACTGTGCTGCAAATGTATACATTTTTTAGACTATATCTTACCTGAAATATCAGGTCTACATAATTTCGACTTGCGTATCAATAGCAAGCCTACTCCCCTTTTGGGGATAGTCGTTCGACTTTTAATCAAATATAAGTTTATATCCGTGTGCGTAATGTCTTTTGTACAAATTTCTGAAAATGGTTGATGTTTTCACGCTTTCTTTTTCGGCGATGTAAGCAGTTGCTTTCCCTATGGATTGAAAATCAATAGATTCGCCATTCGGGCATATGACAATACAACGCTTGCCGCCTATGACAATATCGTTGTCTTTGAGGTACTGTTGGCGGCTCTTGCCCATTTCCCGGCACCGCTCCACTTGCTTTTGCGACACCGTTCGCCCGGTAAATGTTTTTTTTGCTCTTTCCGAAAGAACAGGTCGTAAGTGTTCCCTGTTCCCATTCTCCCAATCGTACGCTATGTTTTCTTTTTGCGTAACCCATTCGAGATTATCGGCACTATTGTTTTGCTTGTTGAAATCCTTGTGGTTTACAACGAGTTCTTCAATAGGGATGTCTTTATGCCGCGTATTTTTTACCCACGCTTCTGCGACAAGTCTATGTATAGGACGTACATTGAACGCCTTTACGCTTACTTCGACATAGCCTTTTGCATTCACTCTTTGTTTCAGAAATTTTTTGCTTTTTACGTTACGGATTTTACCGTCTTTTGATATTTCATAAAGAAATTTAAGTGACGGAATTTTTCTATATTTGATTTTTAGTTCGGGGTTTGTGTCCATCTCCCGATACCTCCTTAATTATTTTTTACTTATAAACACGCCATTTGGCTGTTATGATTAAGAAAGCCCATTGATGAATGGTTAATGTAGTTATGCGGCCATACATTGACCGTTTACGTTGATAGCAATATCCTGCTCAATCTGTTCACGACAAATCTGCTCGAACGATTCGTTGAGGCTTGCCGCTCCGGTCATTTCGATTTCGTCCTCGGAAACGGCAATGTTGAAGTCGTATCTTTTGAGGATATCGATAGTGAAACGTCTTGACAGAACGTGATTACGCTGTTTGTTCGCGTTGGGGGCGTTGTTGGTGTTAGCCCATTCGCCGTTGGAGCTTGCGCCGCGCATGCGGAATCTGCCGCCGATAGGAATCGGGACGAAAATATCAATCATTGCGGCTTTGGTTTGGTCGGGGGTAATAAATCTGTCGGTGATACCGAATCCGTCCTTGTGAACGATGTCCGGATACAGATTCTTGTAAACGTTTTTAGATACCAGTTTTGCGACCTGCTGGTTGTTAAGGTTAAAAAGTGACATATTTTTTATTCTCCTAAAAAATTATTTGTGCATTTTCAATCCGTCGCAATCGTCATACAAGCAGTTATGTTTAACCGCTCCGCCGACTTTGGACGAATACCCGAACGCACCCTCGGTTTTTGCCTTTAACTTCTGATTTTCAGCCTGTAACGCAAGTATTTTCGCGTTCAAGCCGTCGATAATAGCCTCGTAATCGGCAGGCATGTCCGATTCTTCTACGGCAGGTTCGTTGCGCATTTCGGGAATGTCGTCAGCAACCTCTTCGGTTTCTTCGGGAGCGGTTTCCGATATCGCTTCGGTTTCTCCGTCGCCCGTGTCGTCGCCCTCGTCCGCTTCAACGCCTTTCTGCATAACCGGTTCTTCTTCCGTTTCGGGAGCTTCCGTTCCGACCTCTTCGGTTTCCTCTTCTTCGGTAACTTCTTCGGCTTCTTCCTCAGGCTCCGTATTTTCGCCATTTTCGGGCGTTTCTTCTTCTGCGGTCGTTTCCTCGGTTGCTTGCGTTTCGTCGGTTGCAACTTCCTTTTTTGCGCTGTTTTCGCCGTTTCCGTCCGTTTCGGTTTCTTCCTTAACTTCGTCCTTGACTTCCGTTTTCTGTACGGGGTCTGCGACCTTGTTTTCGGGTTCTTCCTTAACTTCGGGAACGGTTACGGTTTCCTCGCCGAGTGCGCTTTTAAGTTCGCTCTTTACCTCGGGAGGTGCTTTTTTCAGTTCGGCAATCAATTTATCCAACATTGATTTTATCAGTGCCATTAGCCAGCCCTCCTTGTGCTGTTTTATTTAACGTCGCATTTGTGTTTTGGGTCGTCGGTTTTGGGTTCTCCGCCGCTCCGCTCTCTTGCGGTAAACCGCCGCCCATTGGCATTTGCGCTTTGTTACTGTGAGAAATAATAAATTCTTCGAGGTCTTTTGTTTCCCTGTACGAGTTAGTGCCGAGTATCTTTTCGGCAAGCATACGAGCGGTAACCTTTCCGCCGTCGTACAGTTCTGCGTACTGCTGTATCTCTTCCGCCTGTATCTCTTGGCTTACGGGCATAATACGCATTTCGGGAGCCTCGACCCCGTAATAATGAAAATAGATATCAATCAAGTCCTGTAATGGCTGTGATATGATACCTATCTTGTCTTTGATGAACGTTTCGGTGTTGCTTCGTCCCGCTTTGATTTCCGTAGCGGATTTCTGCGTAGTGCCGTCTGATAACCAACTTGCTATCGTAGTACTCGATAACCCGAGTGCCGCCGCCGTGTCGTTCAAAATATTCTGTTTTTGCGTTTTTATCTCGTCCGCTCGTAGTTCAGGCTGTATCGGGAGCGGCTTGCCGTCTTTCTCGCCGTTAAGTAAATTCTCGTAGTAATTAAAGATTATCGGGTCAAGCGCACGCCGTCTTTCTTCGGGGTCGTTCGGGTTGCTGTTGCAGTCGTCCATCATTACCCTTGCGCGTGCCGTATATACTTCCACGCGCTCGAAGAATTTTAACTGCTCATACTGATACAGTTCGTTTTGCAGAAAGTCCGCAAGCGGCATACCAAACGGCATTTTCGGAAAAGACGGAATGTTACGAGTGAATTTTATCAGCCTTACGCCTAAATCGTCGTCGAACGGCAACAGCGTGCAGTTCTGCCACATTGTAGCGTACTGTCTTGACGAATCATTCGTCATCGTGTATGCGTCGGTTTTGTCTATATCGATTTCGCCGTAATCGCGTTTAAGGCTGTTTCTTACTTCGGGCGGAACGTCTGCCCAACGCACGGGGTCTGTCGGTACAGCGTCGTATGTAATATTCGTCGTGGTCTGATAAACCGTATAATGCACCATTGGGAAACGCTTTTTAACGCTTCCGATAGTTGTGTATTTGAAGAACCGCTCCTCGCATAAGTGATACTCTGTCGTCGCCGATATAGTGTCGTGATAAGTCGCTATAAAGCACTTAACGCGCTCTATATCTCCGTAGCCGTCAACTTCGATAAAGAACTTGTCCATTGGTATTGCTTCAAATCGCAAATCACCGTTACCGTCGCGATTGAGCTTTAACAGTCCCGTACCGCCTGCCTCGCAGAAATCGTACGCTTCGACTTTTGCATTGTCGAAATTACTCTTTTTCTTGAACTTAGTATCGATTATGTTGTTCGTGTCGGGGTTATACGAGTTAAGTACGACGGGGTTTGAAAACAAAAGGCTCTTTATTCCGTTGCCTATCTTCTGCAAGAATTTTGTCGGGATAACGCCGTATTCGAGATTGTGAAAGCCCTCTATCCAGCCCGTATACATTCCGACAAGCGGCTTGATATACGAAGCGTAAAATGTGTAATAACGCGGAGCGGCAAGCAGGTACGTGTTTGAATACTGCACGACCTTGAAACTGTCTGCGGATAATTCGCTCCCAACTCCGAGCGGCATAAAATTTTTATCGTCTATAATTTCCATAAGCACCTCAGATTATCAACTCTTTCAGGTACGAGAGAAAGAGTGGGTTTTTCTTTATGTCGTCTATACTCTCGACTTCCGCGTCAAACTCGGGGTGTTTCTGCCAGATACGGTCTAACCGCTCCCCGATATAGATTTCTTCCGAGTGTTTCTCCAATATCTCGCCTATCTTGATATTGACCACTTCGGTTATCTTTCTGCAACGTCTTTCGGATATAGCACGCTTATTCGTTCGCACAAGCTCCAAGTGCGGGTAAAACTCTATGCTTATTCCCGGGTATGCTTTTTCTACCCATTCGCGTATTTCATTCTCCGCACGCGTGTATGCTATATCTCCGTTCAAAAACTCTCTTAATCTCATTACAATTCTCCATATTTCAGTTTTTCGAGGAACGCTTCCGCTCCGTTGTCCGCGTCGTAAATAGCGCGTCTTTCCGGGAACGACAAACGATACGGATTCGCAAGCACGGTCATAACCGCGTACTGCAATGCGTCCGTGCAGTCGTTCGGAATGGTCGGGTCTATCTTCTTGTTGTCCAAGTACCGCAACGCTTTTATCTGTTTGACAAGCATAGCGTTTGAATACTTCGGTGAATACCTGTCTACGTTTACGACTTTCAATATTCCGTTCGCAAACGCCGTGTTTACTTCGTCCAGTTGTTCCTCTTTCTCGCCTTTGGTTGTGTAAGGCTTTAATAAAACGTTTCTCCAACGCATAAAATTGCGGTCTGTCCGTTTCATAACCGCCATTTGTCTATACATACCGCTTGCGCAGTCGAACACCATTATTATCGGTATCGCACGCTCGGGATTGAAATGCGCCTGTATATAGTCGAGATATTCCGCTACGATAGCGCACCGCTCCGTAAGTGCAGGCTTTACCGGTAATTCCTTGCAAGAGAGATACAATCCCTCGTTGACTTTTATATTCCCGTTTCTCTGCACCATAACGGCTTCGCCCGCTATTGCGTCTTGGCTTTCCGCGTCGTCTATGCCGATAACGATAGAGTGAAGCATATCGCCCGTCTTTTGCGGAGCGGCAAGCAACTCTTCTCTCGGAATATAATGCTCCTTTTCGATAAACGAATGAAACGTTTGTTCCCAGCCCGCCACGTCGAGGTCGCCTAAGTATATTTGAGCGTACGACACCGGGTCGGTTTTTCTCATCATCTCGATTTCGTGAATCAGCGCGTCGGGAAGCCACGCTATGATATCGAGATATGTCGGCTTTATAACCGTCCACTCGTCATCTTCCGACTTGACTTTGTAGTAGTCGTCAAACCACATTGCCGCACGGTCGGGGTTTCCCGCAAGTATTACCTTGCTATGCCCTGCTTTCATCTGTCGTAAGAACGTGGATAAACAGTTATCCAAAATGCCCTTGTTGTGCAACTTCTGCACTTCGTCCATTACGAACAACGATACCGGACGTATGAGCTTCTTCGACTTCGTTGCGTTCACGTTGTCTAACTTATTCGTCTGAACAGCATACGAGCGTATCTGATTACGCGCACCTTTCATATAGCACGACTTAGCACTGAATATCCAATCGTCCGCAAGGTTCTCGCTTTCAAGGAACGACTGAAACTCGCTCAATACGCCGTCACCCGCGTTTGTAAGACTGTCTACACCTATTGCTACGTCATAATCGGGAAAATTGATGTAATACAGCCACAATATACGACCTAATGCCGACGACTTGCCGCACGCTCTCGGCGCATACCATAGGTTTTTGCAGCACTTCGGCGTGGACATATCGAACGCAGGTTCATATACGTCCGCAATCTCAACTTTCATCGCTGACGGTCGGACTTTGCTCTCCGACTATTTTCGGGTCACTTTCCGTTTTAGAACGCTTGCTCTTGTCTACAAACTCTATTTCCACCTTACGGAGCGGCTCTTCTTCCGCACCTACTACTTTGGTGGACGGATTCTCCCCGATAATATCACGCAGATATTCAAGGCACTTTCTGTCGCCTTTCAAAGCTCCCGCTGTTACTTGTGCGCACCACATAGCATAGCCGTCACCGCTTGTGAACTCGTCCGTTACGGGATTGTTGAATTTGAACTGCTCTCTAAGAAGCAATTTCATTGTTTCTCTTAGTGTTTTTTTCTCTTTACGAACCTGTCCCGACTTAATGCCGCCCGCCTTGCCTTTTGCTCGCGCTTCCTCGGCGGTTAGCGGTTGTCCTAACCATTCGGCTCTGTACCGCTCCTTCGGCTCTGAATTTTTCTTTTTAGACATAATCTCACTCCTTATGTTCGTTTTTGTACAAATCCCATATGATTAACCGGTCTTGAAGCGTTCCGGCATATGCTTGCATATGTTTGAGCTGTTGTTTCATAAGCTCTCGCATTTCAGGCGTTACAACGCGTTCCGGTATCTTTCTGCCGTATAGAAAGCAAGTCAATTTAAGTATCTTTTCGTGTAACTCGTCTAACTCTTGCTCTACGCGCTCTTTCGCTGTATTTGGATAGACTTTCTCCTTTATCTCTTCTTCCGGTTCTCTCATGCTTGGATTCGCACTCA
>ERZ824978.1484-NODE-1484-length-24997-cov-4.253829_pt1 | contig 24997 bp, 24 predicted proteins | sample MGYA00519860_ERZ824978 | MGnify/ENA primary metagenome ERZ824978 (study PRJEB31778, sample SAMEA3449184) | human gut metagenome | biome: human gut; feature: human-associated habitat; material: faeces | place: United Kingdom | collected 2010/2012 ... | reverse complement strand
AAAACAGCAATATAATTATCTATGATAAGCTGCCGATATCCTTTTTCAGCATAACATCCCTCCAAACGCCTCTGATGAGACTGCGGAAATGTATCCAGCTTCAAAATCGCCGTTTTTAATCGTTCCGCCTGTCTTCGCACAGCTTCTGGAGCAAGCCGGTCTCCTGCAAGGTATTCATAAATACGATCAATATCGCCTGATCGATCCGATTTATCCTTGCAAATCTATCATACAATTCACTGCTCATGACGACCAGATCACTATATCCGTTCTTTGTGATAAAAATAGGCTCCTACTCTTTGTGGGCAAGATTAGATATCTCATTTGTATTACGCAGTTCCTTCATTGGCAGTATTAGTGGCATGTGCCGCACCTCCTTTTTACAGCATAATTATAGTATAATCATGCACTCCTATCAATTATCTTTCCCTGCAGGACAGTGTCAACTTCTTGTGTGGATTACTATTGTACACAAGAAAATTAAAATTAACCAATCCTTTCGACTCACGTCACCACATAAAACTACATAATTATGTGATTCATATCACATTTTTCTTAATAATTATGTGATCTCGTTGTATTTTCCATCAAAACTGGATATAATAGAAATACATTTAATGCGCAACTTTCTATAAAAGCGAGGTTTGTTACAATGGAACGATTGATTATGCATAAATTATTAGACTGGAAAAATTCACCTTATCGTAAGCCTTTGATCTTGAAAGGTGTACGACAAGTCGGGAAGACATGGGTTCTGAAAGAATTCGGCAAGCGTTATTATGAAAATGTTGCTTATTTTAATTTCGATGAAAACGAAGAATATAAACAGTTTTTTGAAACGACGAAAGACGTTGACCGTATTTTGCAGAATTTAATGCTGGCCAGCGGTGAAAATATTGCGCCGGAAAAAACATTGATCATCTTTGATGAAGTGCAGGATTGCCCAAAGGTAATCAATTCCATGAAATATTTTTGTGAAAATGCACCGCAGTATCATATTGCCTGTGCGGGTTCTTTGCTTGGGATCACTTTGGCGAAACCCTCCTCATTTCCAGTTGGGAAAGTCAATTTCATGCAGATCGATCCTATGACTTTTACAGAATTTTTATTTGCCAACGGGGATGAAAACTTGGCAAATTATCTGGAATCCGTAGACACCCTTGAACCGATTCCAGAAGCTTTTTTCAACCCTTTACAGGAAAAATTAAAGATGTATTATGTCACTGGCGGCATGCCAGAATCCATACTTATGTGGACGGAAGCCCGTGATGTATCCGCTATGCAGGAAGCTTTGTCTGGCATTATTGATGCGTATGAAAGAGACTTTGCAAAACACCCTAACGTCAGTGAATTTCCAAAGCTCTCCATGATCTGGAAATCCATTCCTTCACAGCTTGCAAAAGAGAACAAAAAGTTTCTCTATAAAGTAGTAAAACCTGGTGCCAGAGCTCGTGAATATGAGGATGCTTTGCAATGGCTGGTGGATGCCCGACTGGTGCACAAAATCTATCGCAGCACAGCTCCAGGATTGCCAATGTCAGCATACGACGATATCGCTGCTTTTAAGATTTACATGGTGGATGTGGGACTGCTTCGCCGTTTGGCACAACTAGCCCCAACAGCCTTTGGAGAAGGGAATCGTCTGTTTACAGAGTTTAAGGGAGCGTTGACAGAGAACTTTGTGTTGCAAACCCTGCTCACTCAATTTGAGGTTGTTCCACGCTACTGGAGCCAGAACAATCCTCCTTATGAAATAGATTTCCTGATCCAGCGCGAAAATGATATTATCCCGATCGAAGTAAAATCGGAAACCAATATAGCAGGTAAAAGCCTACGGAAATTTAAAGAGCTATTTCCGGATCAGGTCAAGCTGCGAGTGCGATTTTCTTTAAACAACCTGAAATTAGATGATGACGTGCTAAACATTCCGCTTTTTATGGCGGATCATGTAGATCGCCTGATTGGGTTGGCACTAGCGCATCAAAAGACTTGTAATTAGTCTCGGAATTATAGTAAAATAAAAAAGAAGCGGGTTTTCACCATACGTATTGTTATGGCTTGCTCGCTTCTTTTCCTAATACTCAATTCTTTTTTAATGCTTGAGACAGCCTATAGGCACGACGCAAACTCCATCTTTTCGGCATTTCAGCAATTATTTTTCGGTGTCTTAGAAGTATTCTGACCGTAAGATTGGCGTCATTTTATTCCTATGATTGGCGATATTTTGTTCCGATTTTTTAATACGTATCAATGAATGTCTATAAGAATAAACTAAATAATATTTCCAAAGTTCTTCTTCTGGATTATTAAATAAGATATCTAAATGGACATTATTCTCTATCATCGCTCTAATAATCATTCTTGCAGAATCGAAATGCCCTATTAGAATATTATCATATATCATTTTCGCATATCCGATTATAGATTTAGCAAACGCATAACAGATTCCCTCAGATGAATCCATTGATTCTGTTTTATTGCACTCAACTGCGTCCTCAGCATATTCAATAAAATCTTTTAATAGATCCAATTCTTTCCTATATTCAAATAACACAAAAGCATTTTCCGTATTCCCAAATAATTGATCCTCGATAATTTCTGTGTTCATAGCCAAATTCTTCCTTCTACATTACTCCAAATAAATCAAATGAAGCCGTACATTTCCTATTCAAGTGTTTCTCTAACATTTTTTGCAAAGTTTCTTTATAAATTTTAACTATATAATAACCTTCTGATTTCTAAACATTATCGTTCACAAACAACATATAGTTCTTTACATAAATATGATAATACAAATATTGTCTTGCTCTATCCATCCCTACCGCTCCATCCGGCTTTGAAATTCCGCCAGAGATGGCGTATCGTATTCAAACGTGATGGCCGTATTCTTTACATAATAATCATAAATCTCAAGAAGACGCTTTGCATCAGCCAAAGTCGCCTGCCGAATCGCAATCATATTTTTCTCCCGTTTTTATAATTGCTTCCCTAATACTCGATCCTGAAATAATCCAAATACGCTTTATACCGATCCTGTGCCGTCAGGCAGGAGTCCATCAGATACCCTTTCTCTTCATCCCATTCTTTCAAACCACGATAGTAAAACATCTTCAGATTGTCCTCGATAATAAACGGAACAATATTGTACTTCAGGCATTCCTTGAACATAATCAGTCTGCCCACACGCCCATTGCCATCTTGAAACGGATGAATCCATTCAAACTTCACATGAAAATCCAGAATATCTTCAAAGGATACTTCGACTTTGCCGTTGTACTCTGCCAGCAATTCCTTCATCCTATCCGCAACGTCTTCCGGAAGTGCTGTGGGCACACCTCCAACTTCATTAGGTAATTTTTTATAATCCCCAACAGCAAACCAGTCTTTCCTGGAGTCGCTGGCACCATTTTTCAGAATCAGATGAAGTTCCTTGATGAATTTTTCCGATAACGTCGCCTTTGCATGATCAATAATCTTATCGATACAACGGAAATGATTAGCTGTCTCAATAACATCATCTACATTGAGGACTTCTTTTTCTATTCCAATAGTATTTGTCTCAAATATATATCGTGTCTGATCGTGAGTCAGGCGGCTGCCTTCCATATGGTTTGAATTATATGTTAAATCGATCTGTGTCTTATGATAAATTCCTCCGGAATATTTGTTTGTTTTTTCATCCTGCAAAATATCCAGCAAAGTTGTCGGCGGTTTTACTTTCTTGTTAGAGCGCTCTGGCTTCTCCGCATTTTCCGGAATTCTCCACGTTTTTCCAGCAAGAAATGCTCCCTCTACGCGCCCCTGGGCACAGTAATTTCTCACACTTCGCTCAGATATATTCCATTTTTTCGCCGTGTCGGCAACGGAAAGATATCGCAACTGCCTTCCTCCTGTCAAATATAAGGCTACGGTTAACTATGATTAGTATACCACATTACCGGCAATAAACACATATGATTCACAGTATGTTTGATATTTTTTGCCGATAGCCCTTTATCCTCCCCCTTCTTCCATTTTAAGCCAATCTGTATTCCATTACCTTTTAGCCGAAGCTGTATGTTTTTCAATCGTTCTGTGTCTGCTTTTATGATAGGATCATAATTTTATTTTAAATACAAAAGTATCTTTATTTTGCAAAACATTATATTTTATTTTGTAGTTAGTCAAAAGATTAGTAACGATATATAACCCTAATCCATTGCTGTTTTCTTTATTCAGGTCAAACTTGACCTCAAACAATTTATCTATCTCTAGAATTTCATTATCTTTATATGAGTTTTCAATATATAACCAGCCTTGATCTGTTCCAATATTAATGATCCCGCTCACATCAGTATATTTTACCGCATTACTGATCAAATTAGATAAAACAATCTTTAAAGCTGTTTTCCCTATATAAATCTTTTCATCGGATATATGATTGTAGATCCTTATATTTTTTTGGTTTGCCAGTACTTCATACTTCTCTAACACATCTTCTAATATACAATTGATATCTAATAATTCTTCATCATTCTTCAGGTTCTCTATAGAATAAACCGATACGATCTGAGAAATATTTTTTGTTAAGCTATCAACTATATCAATGCAGTCATTGATATAATGGTCTCTGTCTTTATACTTGCCTATATTATATTTCATATTTTCCAATATTATTTTAAGACTGGCAAGAGGAGTTTTAAGCTCATGAGATGATCCTTTAAAAAAATCATATTTTAACTTTTCTAATTTTAAAATCTCTTTATTTTTAAAATCTAAATCATCAATTGTTCTCAATAAAGTAGAATACAGATCATTGATTTGTTCTTTTAATTCTCCGATTTCATCCTTAGACTCGTATTCTAAACGAGCATTTCTATCCAGCTCCATCATTTTGTCAGTGACATTTTTTATTTCATTTATGTTGTTTTTTATTGATTTTGCGTATATCAAAGAAACAATAGCAGAGAATAAAAGAGATCCTGCTAAAGAATATGGTAAAAACTTAAAACTTAAAGCTTTTGCATCTTTTTGCATATCAGCTGTAGAAACAAATTGTAACTTTATTTTTTTACCATCATCCAGCGTTATTGCTCTCTCTTCAATGATCAAAGAATTATTATCACTTTCTAAGTCAATATCCACATTATTTTTGATTTGTATTTCATTATTCTTGTTTCCCGTCTTTATAAATACTTTTATCTCACTGGTTTTAGAGTAAAAATCTAAGCATTCTTCTATATATTCTAGTCCTTTCCCATTCATATTGTTGGAAATTTCATTTGCCTTGCTGGAAATCTCTTCTTTTCTAGTATCCAGGTATGTTTTAGGAAAAATCAAGAAAACCAATAAATGGATCACTATAATAATCACTACCATAACAGCAAATATTTGTATAAACATTTTGGGGAATATCTTTAAATTTTTCATTTTCTCTCTAATTTATAACCTACATTTCTAATCGTGATAATACAATCTAATCCTAATTTTTTTCTCAATTCTTTAATATATACGTCTATTACACGATCATAGGGGATTTCTTCTGTTTCCTTCCAAACATTATCAATTATTTGCATTCTCGTCAATGCTTGTCCTTCATTATCCAGCAAACATTTTAATATCTCTAACTCTTTTGCGTTTATATCTATCTTTTCATCATTTATTTTTGCAGTATAGCTAGTAAAGTTAATCTCTATATTTTTATATTCGAATTTCTCTATCTGTCCAAAGTTCTTTTTCATTAAAGAATCGATCCTGGCCTTTAACACCGGTAATGAAAAAGGTTTTTCTATATAACCGTCTGCCAGATTAGTGAATGCTTCAATTTTATATTCTTCATCACTAAATGCTGTTAAAATCAAAACGGGTACCTTGCTTTTCCTCCTGATTTCTTTTAATACATCTAATCCATTTACAAAAGGGATCTGAATATCCAGGATGATCAAATTTATGTCATGATTAAATTTTGATATGGCTTCTCTGCCGTCTTTTGCTTCTATAACAGTATATCCAAATTCCGCTAAATATTCACCTATTCCTTCTCTTAGCGTTTTATCATCTTCAACAACTAATAGTCTCATAGCTGGTCTCCTTTTTTACTTATTATCAATCAGCAAATCCTTTGGACTTTTCTTTAAAATACCAGACGAGGAGATGATCAAGGATAGTATAAGCACTAAGCTCATGAATAAAATCACATACATCATAGACTTTGGTAATATGCTGATATCCAGGCTTGTTAGAGTTTTATTGAACCCGTCAATTTCTGCCCCTCCGCCAAGTTGGCTCGCTGATGATTCTTTTGCTGTTTGTTTGGCTATATCACCAGTTACCTTATTTAATATATTATTTCCAAGATTATCACCTATACAGCTTGCTAAGAAATACGATCCTATAAATGCCGGAATTGATAGGAGCATTAATTCTATTAAGAACTGCCCGAAAATTTTTATTTTTGAAATTCCTAACGATAATAAAACTGCTATCTCTTTTTTCCTGGCATTCATCCACAAAAATAACAATAATGAAACTACAGCACCTGCAAATATCAAAGATCCGGCAAACAACTTATTTGCTATCGAATATATACCTGATATAGACTGCTGCAATGCAGGATAATTTGATGTACTCTTGACCAGATTATACTCTCTCCAATTTATGTCCAGTTTTCCGAGTTCTTTTATTACCTGATCCAGATTCTTATCGCCCTTTACAAAAAAAGTTGCATCCTGATATACTGCTGTATCTTCTGTATTTCCGTATACTTTAGCGGCTGTGCCGATATCTGTTATTAGAGTATTTTCATAAAGTTCTTGTGCTGCACTTACACCCGCATTATTATGGCCATCAAAAAGACCTTTTATTTCTGCTTCGACCGTTTCATTTGCACCTTTCTCATTATCAGCATCAAATAAATTAGATTTCACTTTTATCTTATCTCCAACTTTTAAACCATTCTTTTCTGCCAGATCTTTGTGCATTAAAACTTTATTTCTATCCTGATCTTGTAAATGTTGGCCTTCCGTTAATTTATAGGCTCCGGACACAAATTTAGTTTCTTTTGACGAATCGTTAACTCCCGTCAGCATAACCGTCCTTTTAAAGTTTTTCGCTCTCTCAGGTGATTGATATGCAAGGGTTTCTTGCGTTTCTATAATATCATGATCAACTAAATCAGCTACGCTGTTTATCCTTTTAACATAAGAATGTATATTTTCATTTTCGGATATTTTTTTGATATCTTGTCCTTTTACGTTACCGCCTCCTCTGGGTGTGCCTGGATTTACCTGCCGATTTATCTCTATAGAAAAGCTATTTGTAACATTACCAAAAGCTTCTTCTGAAGCCTTATTGGTTGCATCTTTAATAGACAAACTGATCAGACTAAGCGTTGACATGGATAAAATAACTAATAGTATTATAACTGATTTTAAACTCTTTCTAGTTACGTATGCAACAGCATTTTTTATCATTACTACACCTCCGAGGTAATTTTACTTACTTGTTTTAATTTTTTACCACTCAACTCTAAAATAACGTCTGCGGCGTCTGCAACTTCTTTACTATGTGTTACAACTATCACACATTTATTTCTTTCTTTCGCTAACTTCTTTAACATTTCTATTATTTCTCCAGCAGTAGCACGATCCAGATTGCCTGTAGGTTCATCTGCCAAGATTATAGGTGCTTCCGACACCAAAGCTCTTGCTATAGCAACTCTTTGCTGCTGCCCCCCTGATAGTTTCATTACATTTCGCTTTATCTGTTTTTCATCAAGACCTAATTCGATCAAAATCCCTTCTGATGCCTTTTTATTTACTAATCTAATATTTTCAATTGGTGATAAGTAGTCTATTAAATTGTAATTTTGAAATACTAAAGATATATTATTTTTTCTATGGTTACTATATCCCTTTTCTTCTATATTTTTATTTTTAAATAAAACTTTTCCAGTCTGCGGTTTATCCAATCCGGCTAATAAAGAAAGCAGCGTGGATTTTCCTGCACCCGATTTCCCTATTATTGCATAAAACTTTCCAAGTTGAAATTTTTGATTTATTGATGATAAGATTTTCTCACTTGAATTTGTGTAACGATATGTTATATTTTTTATTTCTAATACATCCATTGCGATCTCCTAACTGATTTTTGATAATATTTCTTTTGGTTTTTTTACTAATATCATGGCCGATGCGATCAGCACTGACAAAATAATAATACTTACTAATATGAAATAGCTTTGTATTAAATTTTCTAAACTTACTATCCAATCGTTTTTATTAAGCAAACTATTATTAATGATCGTTGAGTTATCAGAGCTGATAAACCCATCAAGAATTCTACTTAATAATAAATCGCCTAAACATAACGATACTATCGTGGTCGGCAGAGATATAAATATCAATTCCAGAATGAATTGAGTTATGATCTTTATCTTACTGATTCCAATTGATAATAATATTCCTATTTCATAAATCCTCTCTCTTAGCCATAAAATCAATATGAGTGAAAGAACAACTATTCCGCTCAACATGATAGAATAAGTCATTATTCTTATAATGTGTTTTATCCCACTTACAGATTCCAATGTTTCTTCAAATGCCGCGGTGTCTTTTTCGATGGTATACTTCGACCAGTCAATTTTAAGTCCTTTTATTTTATTTAAAGCTGAATTAGTAGATTCCGGACTGCTCGAGAATATCAAAATTTTATTTACAACTTTATGATCCTCTGTCCTGTTTAACGCTTCTTGACTTGTATCATAATCAACAAAGACCATGTTTGCACTGAAATCCGAAGATAATCCTGTGTATGTTTCCTGCTTTTTCCCGGAGAAAATCCCTATGATTTTAAATTTGCATTCTTTTTTTTGCTCATGGTTCTCCTTTTCGATCAGTTCAAGGCTAAGTACATCATTTAACTTCAAATTGTTTTCTTTTGCAAAATCTTCATGTATAAGGATTTTTCTTTTATCATTTTTTTCGATATTCCTACCCTTTTTAATGGTAAAGACTCCGCTGCTGAATAAAACATTTCTTTCAGTCTTATTTGTAGCTTCTAGAGAAAGGACATTTTTAAATTCATCAGGCAAATCGTCTCTCTCTATTCTTTGTTCTCCATCAACCACTTTGGCTTTTATGGGTTTTGCCGATCCATTATATTGAAAAATCATTTCTTCCGCTTCTTTTATTTTTTCTATATCCTTGAACTGGTCAACATCGAAATAACCACCGTCTTTTTTTGTTATTGACAAAGAAGAATCAGAAAGCTTATATAAAGACTTTTCCAGGCTATTACTTGACTTCATGATACTTAAACACGAGTATAAGCAAGAAAGAAGTATTGTTAAGACAACGAATATGATAAAAGTTCTATTTTTTTTCCTTGTAATATATGCTATGGCATTTTTTATCACTTTTTTACCAGGTCCCTTTCTATTTTTCACAATTAATGTGCTTGTTTTTAGATATATTACAAACCCTTTATGAAACGTTTATGAAATTACGGAAAGAGCCAATATGGTGATTTAGACATAGAAAATCCCTCTTCCGTAGATTTTGGTTATTCACCTTGTCTACAGAAGAGGGGTCCTATCATAGCATCAGATAGCATCACAGCTCCTCCAGCTGTCCGCAAAGCTTATCCACCGCCGCCAGGTCGTTTTTCTTGAATGCTGTCGTGATAGCGGCTTCCAGCTCCTGTTTTTTCCGATCCGTTTCCAGATACGCCGAGTCAAAATACTTGTCATATACCATCTTTCGGAATTTTCGCGTCCGCATCCGCCTCACGGTGTGATCCTCCACCAGCAGTATGTAATCCGCACATCCTGCCGCCAGATAAAAATCGTGGGTCACCATCAGAACGGTCCCCTCATAATCCGCGATCGCCTTTTCCAGTGCTGTCTGTGCATACAGATCCAGATGGCTGGTGGGCTCATCTAAAATCAGAAGCTGTGCATCGGATGCCGCCAGCAGAGCAATCTGCAGCATATTCTTTTCTCCACCTGAAAGCTTGCTCACCTTTTGATCCATACATTCTTCCTGCAAACAATACCGTGCCAGACAGTGACGAACATCCTCACGAGTTGCAAATCCCCCATCCTGCAAAGTCTCAAACACGGTTTTCCCCTCGTCCAGACCTTCTTCCTGAAGCTGAGACAGACAGGCGTATTTCGTGTTCTCATCTATATGGATCGCCGGATGATCGTTCTGCAAAATATCCCGGATCAGCGTCGTCTTACCTGTTCCGTTAGCTCCGATCAATGCGGCTTTTTCCCCTGCAAAAAGCTGAAAGCTCACGTTTTCCAACAGATCTTCTTCAAAGGACACCTGATAGTCTGTGATCGTAAGTACCGGCTTTTTCTCTGCAACCTCTTCCACATTCACCTTCGGCAACACGATCTCCGGCTCCCGGATCTCGATAAAAGGTGCCTTGATCTGCCGTGCCACCAGCCGATCCAGCTGTGACTGTTTCGCATTGACCGACCGGCCGATGACCGGATTGACCTTTTCCGTTGCCCGCTTTCTTAAAATATCCACCAGTTCCTGAGTTCTCGCGATTTCTTCCTGTTCCTCGATATTCTGCAGTTTAAGTGCCAGTTTCTCCCGCAGGATGGAGCAGCGATATTCCGGATACATTCCGTCGAATTCCTGCAGATCTCCATTTTCCAAATGAAGGATCTTATTGAAGCAGTGATTCAATAAATACCTGTTATGGGTGATGACCAGCATCGTCCCCTCATACTCATTGATCAGCTGAGCCAGTCCTCCCAGATTTCCGAAATCCAGAAACACATCCGGTTCGTCCAGTACCAGCAGATTCGGTGCCAGCAGCATTTCCCGCATGATCTGCAGCATCTTATATTCTCCGCCGCTGATATCCGCCAGCTTCGTCTCCGCCAGATCATTCATCCCGGCCACTGCCAGCGATTTTCTGATCTTGCTTTCGTAATGATCCCCGTCCATGGCTTCATTTTGATCCAAAAGCTGCTGGTACTGTTCATACAGCGCATCCAGATCCTCAGTCTCCGTCATAGCAGCACATACGGCCTCAATATCCTTTTGCAGCGACGTGAACCGCTCACTGAGAAATTCAAACACGGTACGATCCTGAAACTTATCTCCCACGCTGAACTGGCTGGCATAGCCGATCCGGCAGCTTTCATCCCGCACTATTTTCCCATCATAGAGGTACTCCTCCGGATGGATCAAAATCTCCGCCAGCGTGGATTTGCCTGTTCCGTTGCTGCCGATAAGCGCACAGTGCTGCCCCGCTTCCAGTGTGAACGAAATGTCCTTATATAAATCTTTTGCAGTAAAACCGAAAGAAAGTTCTTCTACCTGAATCATATCACTCTTCCTCTTTGCAGTAAAAACTATAAAATTTCCTTGTTGAAATGGCCCCGTGTATCCGTCTTCTGATTGAACGCCGACTTGTCTGTCGAACCTTCAAGTTTCTGCTGCGCCAGATCGATGACCCGCTTCACCTCCGCCGCAGACTCTATAGTAAAACTGAGCCGGAATGCCTCCACTCCGTCGATCTGCGACATCTCGTCCAGCAGATTCAGGATCTTGCCATTAAGTATGGTCGTCGAACAATCCTCGTGCGTAAGCACCGGAAATTCCCCATACTCATCCTTGAGCTCATACGCACCGCTTTTGCAGGAGCCGCAAAGCCCCATCTTCTTCAGCGGACAGTATTTGGTAAAAAGCAGCGGAGCACGTCCATACACGATCATCTCAAGTGCCGGACTGCCGCCGTTGGTCTCTTCGTAAGCTGTGATCAGATCCTGGATCTGATGACGGTTAAGCTCATAAGAAAGGGTCACTCTCTTCGCACCCAGTTTATACAACGCATAACAGCTTGCCGCATTGACCACATTAAGGGAGTAATCTGTCACGAACGGGTTGGTCTTCCGATAGCGGAAAATACCGCCGTATCCACCCAGAAGCAGTTCGCCTTCCCGATCTTCATACACATTTTGATTTCTGCGAACGATATTGTCGAAGTAAACGTCTTTTATGCCACAGGCCTTGCAAACGTCATACTGTTCCTGTGTCGTCACAGTCGCCGTCAGATACGCTTTCTGCAAAGGAAACGAAACAGGTTCTTTCGCTGGTTCCTGTTTTATCCGTTTTTTCCATTTCGCCAGCTTCGCATCGTAAAGCGCCTGTACGATCTGCCGTCTGGCACTGTTTAGAAGCTTTGCAGGAATAAAAGCATTATAGGATTCAAACTCCAGCTCACCGATGACAAACACCGTCTCTCCCAGCCGTGCCAGGTGTTTTTCCACCTGCTCCCGGCTCGTTGGGCTGCTTACCGCTTCTTCCAGGATTTCTTCACTTTCATACAGATACTGCATCCCGAAGCCTTCCGCATCGATGACCAGTGCCGCTCCCGGATAGGCATATACCTTAAGATCCAGAGGAAACCTCCGGAATTCTTTATCCAGATCAGCATCCAGTCCCTTGTAAAACAAATAGTCCTTCGTCTTGTAAACCACATCTCCCGGCGAAAGCTTTTCCTTGATCTTGATATAACACGTATCATCGGCCTGATTGATCAGCTTTCCCTCCTGATCGTACAATCGCGCCACTGACAGATTCACGTCTTCATTTTCATGGTCGATACGAATGATGTCATTTTGATGCAAAGTCTTCGTCAGAGCGATCTCATACATGCCCTTAAAAGGACCTCTCACCGTTCCGATCTCGTAACCAAAATTATTAGGTCTTTGAATATTTGTGATACTGCCTGGATCTTCTCCAAACATGTACCCCTCGGTATACGTTCTGTTAAACGTCTTCTGCAAAGCTTCCCGCTCCACTTGATCTGCGCCTTCATCCAGCGCCTTACGGTACCGCTTCACTACATTTGCCACATAAGCCGGTTCTTTCATGCGGCCTTCGATTTTTAAGGAGTCTATGGATTTCAGATCCTCAATATGATCGATGGTGTTCAGATCCTTCATGGACAGAAGATAGCTGGTTCCATAGGACCTGCCGCTCTCTCGCTCCAGTAGTTCGTAAGGTTTTCTGCAGGACCCCACGCATCGTCCCCGGTTGCCGCTCCGGTATCCGATCAGGCCGGACATAAGGCAGTTTCCGGAGTAGGAAACACACAGCGCACCGTGAACAAACACCTCGATGGGGATCTTTGCAGCTTTCCTGATTTTTTTTACATCTGCCAGATCCACCTCACGTGCCAGCACCACACGGTCAGCACCCATTTCTTTGAGCAGCATCGTACCTTCCAGGTCGTCCACACCCATCTGCGTCGAACAGTGAACTTCCATATCAGCAAAGTTTGCCGCAACATAATCAAACACCGCCAGATCCTGCACGATAATACCGTCAACACCGATGCCGTTCAATGCATCCAGCTGCTGTCTCATATCGCAGATCTCGTCTTCAAAAACGATAGTGTTCATGGTTACGTATATTTTCACATCCCGCAGGTGAGCGTAGCGAATCGCCTCCGCCAGAGAATCGATAGTAAAGTTGTCTGAATATGCCCTGGCACCGAATTTTTCCAATCCCAGATATACTGCATCGCATCCGTTGGAAACGGCAGCCCGCAGTGCCTCCATATTACCGGCCGGAGCCAATAATTCTGTCATGCTGTCTCCTCCTCGCTTAATATCTATTTCGTCTTCAGCTCTTTCCACATCTGGCTGTAAAGCGCCATAGTCTTATCATCAAGAGCTTTATATACTTCACATTTTTCCACTACACTCTGCTCCGGAAAAATCAGCGGATCCTCTCTCACTTCTTCATCCAGGCTGTTGTAGGCAGCTGTGTTTGGTGTCGGATAATAGATTTCCTCAAAGTTTTTCACCGCCACATCTCCACGGCAGAGGTAATCCAGAAACTTCTGTGCCCCTTCGTGATTTTTTCCCTTTTTCATCATGATCCAGGAGTCGATCCAGATATTAGAACCTTCTTCCGGCAGCACGTATTCCAGGTCATTTTCATACTCGTGCGCCAGATAAGCCTCGCCTGAATAGCAGACAGCCAGCGCAGCATTGCCGGCAACCATCTCCTCCCGCACCTCATCAACAAAGTATGCTTCCACATCCGGCTTCTGTTTCAATAAAAGATTCTGTGCCTGCTGCAGTTCTTTACGATTCGTCGTATTCAAAGAATGCCCCTGATATTTCAATGCGCACATATAAGCATCCCGTATACTGTTCTGCATGATGATCTCACCTGCGTATTCCCCGTTGAACAAACTGTCCCAGCTGGTGATCTCCTCGTGGATCATAGACTTGTTGTATAAGATCCCTACAGTTCCCCAGAAGTATGGAATGCTGTATTTGTTTTCCGGATCGTATGTCCGGGAAAGCTTCCAGTAGAAATCCCCAATATTACTGACATACTGCATCTTGCTGTAATCCAGTTCCACCGCCTCGCCTTCTGCGATCAGACGCTCGATCATATAATCTGATGAACAGATCAGATCGTATGGTATCGTACTGGAGGTATATTTAGAATACATTTCTTCCGGTGTTGTCGCTTCTTCGTACAGGACTTTGATCCCCGTTTCTTTTTCGAAATCCCGAAGCACGGAGGTATCGATATATTCTCCGTAATTCAGTACCGTTATGGTATTGCCTCCGCCTGCCTCAGACATATCCACAGAAGACTCCTCTTCTCCAGTATTTCCGCATCCCATAAGGGTCCATGTCAGCAAACCGAGCATCAGCAGCAGACATGCGGCCAGAAGATTTTTTTTCACGCTCTTTTTCATGTTCAGGAAGCCGCCTTTCTGTTCTGAAGTTTTCGTTGTATTTGTTTCTGCCGGATCCGCGGCATATAATTGACCAGAAGAAGTACGATCAGTACGACTGCAAAGATCAGAGTCGACAGTGCATACATCTCCGGCTTGATCCCGCGCTTCAGTTCTCCGTATATCATGGTGGAGAGGGTGTTGATCCCGGCGCCCTTCGTGAAATAAGTTACTACAAAATCATCCATCGACATAGTCACCGCCATAAAAAATCCGCTGACTACAGCCGGGAAAATATTAGGCAGTATCACTCGCGTAAAGGCTTTCACACTGCTGGCTCCCAGATCCCGCGCAGCCTCATAAACGCTCATGTCCATCTGCTGAAGCTTCGGCAAAACACTTAAAATCACATAAGGGATGTTAAAGGTGACGTGCGCCAGCAAAATGCTGACATATCCCAGGTTGGTGAATCTTGAAAACCAGAGCATCAAAGCTATACCCGTCACTATATCCGCATTGAGCATAGGGATATTACCCACACCCAGCGTCAGGGAATAGCTCCTTTTTTTCATGGCATCGATCCCCACAGCAGCCAGAACACCTATCACGGTAGCGATCAGCGCAGAGCCAAATCCTATGGTCAAAGTATTTTGCAGTGCCGCTACCACATCGCTGTTATGAAACAGCGTCTTGTACCATTCCAGCGTAAAGCCGCCCCACACCACGCGGGAGCGGGAATCGTTAAAAGATAACACCACCAGGACCGCGATCGGTATATATAAAAATGCGATAATAAGCGCCAGATAAAATTTCATAAAAAAGTTCTTGCTTCTTACCATGCGCGTCGTTCCTTTCCTTCTTCCTCATTTGATGTAAAGATCATACTGATGAGAACAAAAATCATCAGCGCGATCGAAAGTCCGGATCCCAGATGCCAGTTCATACTGGTAGAAAACTCCTGTTCAATAATGTTTCCTATGAGCATCACCTTGCCGCCGCCCAGAATATCCGGGATGGCAAATGCAGTCAGTGACGGTACGAACACCATGGTGATCCCGCTGATTATCCCCGGCTTAGTCAAAGGGATCATGATACGGGTCAGCACCGCCTTCGGTGGTGCTCCCAGGTCTCTTGCAGCCTCGATGACATCATCCTTCAGGTCTGTTACAGCATTATATACAGGCAGGATCATAAACGGCAGATAGTCATACACCATGCCGATGACGATGGCCATACTGGAATTTGCCAGATCCTGTCCCGGAAGCCCTATTGCCCCCAGGGCTCCGTTGATCAGGCCGTTTCGTGACAGCAAAAGCTGCCATGCCATGATCCGCAATATAAAATTCACCCACATAGGCAGGATCACGATGATAGCCATCATTCCCTGCTTGCCAATGTTTAATTTTCGTAAAATCAATGCCAGCGGATAAGCCAGTACCCGACAGATCCCCGTACAGAGTATCGCCAGCCAGAGAGCCAGCAGGAGAGCCTTTAGATGGACCGGCTCGAAAATCGCCAGTATATTGCTCATGGTCATTTCGCCGCGACCATCGCCGAGAGCATAAAAAATGATCATCAGAAGCGGCAGTACAGTAAAGCCGATGATCCATACGATATATGGTCCGGCCAGTAAACTTCGTTTATTCATTGGTATTGATTACCTCCTGTGCCGCAGATGTCGGTTTATGCATGATCTGGATATTTTCCGGTTTCACGTAGATCCCCACTTCCGTACCAGGATGATAAGCTTCCGTGCTGTGTGCAAGCCACTCGAAGCCGCCAGCCTGCACCTTCATCTCATAATGCACACCCTTGAACAAAATAGAAGTGACCCTGCCGTCCAGCATGCCGCTGCCCGGCTCTTGGAATTCCATATCCTCCGGACGGATGACCACGTCAACAAGCTCATTGCGTCCAAATCCCGAGTCCACACATGGGAATGGGATCCCCAGGATCTCCACCAGAAAATCTTTCGGCATCACACCGTCAATGATATTGCTTTCCCCGATAAAATCCGCAACAAAAGCGTTTTCCGGTTCATTATAAATGTCCACCGGTGTACCGATCTGCTGGATCAGCCCCTGGTTCATGACGATGATCCGGTCGGACATAGTCAGAGCCTCTTCCTGGTCATGGGTAACGAATACGAAGGTGATTCCCAGCTCATTTTTGATCTTGATCAGTTCCTTCTGCATATCCTGTCTGAGCTTCAGATCCAGCGCCCCCAGCGGTTCGTCCAGAAGGAGGACCTTCGGCTCATTAACGATAGCCCGGGCGATAGCGATCCTCTGCTGCTGTCCGCCTGAAAGTGACATAGGATGACGATCCTCATATCCTTCCAGATCTACCAGCTTAAGGGCGTATTTGATTTTATCATGAATATAGGCACTGCTCTTTTTCTTCAATTTCAATCCAAAGGCAATATTGTCTGCAACACTCATATGCGAAAACAGAGAGTACTTCTGAAACACCGTGTTGATGTGACGTTTGTCGGGCGGCAGAGCAGTGATATCCTTTCCCTCAAAAATCACACGCCCCTCATCGGGCATGATAAATCCGCCAATCATACGCAGCGTTGTGGTCTTCCCGCATCCGGACGGTCCCAGCAAAGTCACAAACTCATTTTTACCGATATCGATGCTCAGATCATCCAGGATCTTTTTCCCGTCAAAAGACTTTGACAGATGTTCCAAATTTAAAATTGCCTGTTCCATTCAGTTACTCCTCATTCCTGTCATTTTTCTTAAAAAGTTGGCGGCGTGCTCACCCAGATCAGCTTCGCCCGGATGGCACCCGTGTTTGCAATCGAATGCTTCTTGTTGGCAGAAAAATAAAAGCTCTCTCCTGCTTTTACCATATAAACGTTATCTCCCAGCCTGAGCTGGATATGTCCCGATATCACGTATCCGAACTCCTCTCCTTCATGAGGTTTGTCTTCTGCGAGAGCTTCCTTTGGCTGCAGCACCACAAGAAGAGGTTCCATCTGATTCTGCTGTGCATTGGGAACGATCCACTGGATACTGTTTCCCGCTTCATCGATCTTCTCGAAGAAGTCCTCCTCCGAATACACTACATGTTCTTCTTCCGTCTCCCGAAAGAACTCAGAGGGCGTAGTTCCCAGACATTCGATCAGATCCAGCAGTGTCACCACAGAAGGAGCCACCTGGCCACGTTCCAGCTGCGAAATGTAGCCCTTCGTAAGTTCTGCACGATCCGCAAGTTCCTGCTGAGTCAATCCGTTTCGGTTCCTTAGATCCTTTATTTTCTCTCCGATTCTGCCGTTCACATAATTTGGTTCCATGTTTTTTCTCATTTCCTTTGTGATAAACATATCAAACAAAATGTAATTTATACCTAAACTTTCGGCACGCCTTCGATTATACTATTTCTAAACAAAAAGTCAACTATTGTTATCAGTTTTAAACACCCTATCGCATAGCAATAAGACGATACCTGCCTGTCTGTATCCTACTTCTCTTCTTCTGCAATCCCTACTGTGATTTCCGTAATGAAATCCTCCTCCGACGATGCGGTAAAGCCGTCGATCACGTATCGTTCCACAAATTCTTCCTGCAAAGAGAGCTCCTGCTCTCTGCTGCATGCCAGCATCCGTTCATACGTCTCTCCTACCGTGCTCCAGGAACCTTTGTGATACCCGGTCAGATAGCGACCGGGAGCCAGGGTCCGGTACGAAATGTTTGAAGGCTGTTTTCCCAGAAGCACCATGGTATTATCGTAGGAAGTGTACTGCCCCGCGTCTATGTTTGCGCGATGCTGCAGCACAGCGAAGTAATACACTGCCTCCGGCTCCGCTTCTATCAGCTGCCCGATAAGCCTGGAAGATTTCATGTAGATTTCCCGGTCCGTGCCGTCGGTCATCTTGCTGTAAAGGTAATGTCGCTCCGGAAATGATTTTATCACGATCTCCGCTGTGTCGATTTCCGCCGCATCCCGGATCCGTTCCCGGTTCCATCGCAGCCATCGTTTCATACTCTGCAATTTTTCTATTTCCCGGTCAATCTGTACTTCTCGTTCTGCAAAGAGCCGTTCCATGGTCTGCGGATGGCGCTGAGCAAGATGTTCCTGGATTTCCTTTAACGGCATCCCCAGATCCCGCAGCATGAAGATAGCCTCCAGCAGATCTGCCTGGTATACGGAATAGTACCGGTATCCGTTGGTTTTCACGACTTCCGGCTTGAGCAATCCGATTTTATCGTAGTGAAACAGAGTGTCCTTGGAAACCCGCATCATCCGTGCGAATTCTCCCGTCGTCATATAGATATCCTGCTGCATATTTTCTCCTTTTTTTGCTTGACTATAGTGTAACACTATAGTATAGGCTGTACTTTGTCAAGAATTCCAGCTTTATATGATATAAGAACGGAACAGAAGGGAAAGGAAGGATCAGAAACCATGAGCAATTCCATCGGTCAGCACTTTACACCATGGTCTTTATTGAAATTCGCAGCGCCGTCCATCATCATGATGACGTTCATGTCGCTGTACACCATCGTAGACGGAATCTTTATCTCCCGGTTTGTGGGGAGCAATGCCCTATCGTCTCTCAACATCGTCTTTCCCGTCATCACGCTGGCCATTGCCATCGGCACCATGTTTTCCACCGGAGGCAATGCGGTCATCAGTAAATACCTGGGTGAAGGCAATACCAAAAGAGCCTGTCAGTGCCTGACCCAGTTCGTCCTGTTCTGTGTGTCCCTCAGCATCGTACTGGTCGTTCTTTCAATCCTGTTCGCTTCTCCCATTTCCCGTTTTCTGGGAGCTACCGATATCCTGATAGACGACGCCGTTATCTATCTGCGTATCGTCATGGCATTCGCACCGGCCTGCATCCTTCAGACCCTGTTTCAGTCCTACTTCGTAACAGCGGGACACCCCGGCATGGGGCTTGGTCTGATGATCGTCGCCGGATGTACCAACGCCGCTCTGGACTACGTCTTCATCGCAGCCATGCACATGGGGATCGCAGGAGCCGCTCTGGCGACCGGCATCGGTCAGTGCATCCCGGCTGTAGCAGGTGTAGTGTTCTTCCTGTTCACAAAAAAAGAACTCCGCTTCACCCGCTGCGGATTTTATCCTAAAGAAACGGCAAAAGCAGCGTTCAACGGGTCATCCGAAATGGTGACCGAGCTGTCCACTGCCATTATAACCTTCTTATTTAATATCATTCTCCTGCGCCTTGCCGGGGAACACGGCGTTGCCGCCATCACCATCCTGCTCTACGGAGAATTTCTGTTCAACGGATTTTACCTGGGATTCGCTATCGGCATCAGCCCCATCATCGGATTCCAGTACGGCGCACAGAACCGGCATGAGCTCCGCAGGCTGTACAAGATCGCCTTCCTGTTCGCAGCAGGTACATCCCTGTTTATGGCGCTCCTGGCCTTCCTTCTGTCCGGCCCTATCACGTCGGTATTCACGAAAGATCCGCAGACCTATGTCCTGGCCGTAGCAGGCTTCAAACTCTTCGCAGTCAATTTCCTGTTCAGCGGATTGAACATCACATCCTCAGGATTTTTCACTGCACTGTCCAACGGGAAGACTTCCGCCATCATCTCCTTCTGCAGGACTCTGCTGTTCACAACAGCTGCACTTCTCCTTCTGCCGAGATTTCTCGGCATCACAGGAGCCTGGATCGCCATGCCGGTCGCCGAACTTTGCACCCTGCTGGTATCGATCCCGATCCACGCAAAATATTTCCTTCGCCCGGGGAAACACAACTATCTGCAGGAACCCCCGGATTCAAAATAATATTATTTCAGCACCAGGAATACGTCCATCAGATAATCTTTCAGGTATTCATTGACGGCTCCCATAGCAACGCGCATGGCATCCTCTCTCGGGTATCCGTAGATCCCAGAAGAAATCAGAGGAAAAGCGATCGATTGACAGCCTTTTTCTTTTGCTGCCTTCAAAGCATTGATGTACGCATCGTGAAGCAGCGTTTCTTCCTTGTGAAATCCATCTTTCCATATCGGGCCTACTGCATGTATGATATATTTGGCCTGCATATTATATGCATCGGTCGCTACTGCACTGCCTGTCGGACACGGAGCCAGCTTCCTGCAGTCTTCTGCAAGCCGAGGGTCATCTGCTGCCGCAAAGATCGCTCCGCAAACACCGCCTCCCGGTGCCAGCTGTTCATTGGCTGCATTCACCACTGCATCTACATCCATATTGGTTACATCACCGTTTACTACTACTCTTAAAGCCATCTTGATTCCTCCTTTACCGGTTTCGATATACTTTACGGATCATTTTATGTCCTCGGTTCAAAGTCCTGTCACAAAGCATATTGCCAAGAGCAAATACTCTCGCACAGATCTTATCATACAGAAAATCGATGATCGCATGATATGCCGTATGCAGTGCCGGTCTGGAAAAAGCATAGACAGATGCGATCGCCAGCCCGAAGCTTAGAATATAAGTAAGTACATTCCCGTCTCCCGGCAGATCGATATGCTCGATGAGATATCGAATCGGTATATGACAAATATACACCGTCATGGTTCGCTGCCCTATCCCCGTACAGAAAATCTTGTGGTTCGGCAGCAGATTAAGGAGAACTGTCAGCCATCCCAATGAAACGACCGCCAGCATCATTCTGATCAGAATGCCCATGATATTACTCAAATGATAGATGGAATATCCGTCTTTCAAGTGCCACATTTCCACTGGGATCAAATTGCTGTATGCAGTCAAGAACGAGAACACCAGAAGAACGGATAAAAGCAGCAGGATCCATTTTTTCGAGATGCTCCGGATCTTCTCGATATGCTCCCACTTCATCTTATAGCCCAGTATAAAGAAAAACAAAAATGAACAGATCCGTCCCAGAGCCAGTTCTCTTCCCAGAGAGCTGAAACATCCGGAAGCCAGTAAAAGTCCTGCACTCAAAATCAGTACGCCTGGAACCTTTTCCAGATCCTTGATCATAAAACGATACACAAACAGCACCAGCAGAAACCATAAAGCATGGCTCGGTGACAGCAGATCAAATGCGGCATCTCCAAATACCCCAAGCCGCACGACAAACATCACCGGCATCAGCAAAATGTACGGCAGTAGAAAATTCTTTGCAGCACCCAAACGGCACTTATCCACATTCTTGGAAAAATATCCGGAAACAAACAGGAATCCCTGCATGATAAAAGAGAAAGCTATGATGTAAAAGAAGCCGCCAAAGCTGCTTACATCAAAGCTTCCGCTGATCCGGATATAATGTGCTGAAACCATGAAAAACGTCAGCAGCACCTTCATATTGTCAAACAGATAATTTCGTTCTTTTCCACTCGCTATTTGTTGCATTTCTTAAATCCTTCTTACTATCAGTTTCTTAAAAATCATAACAGCCACAGTTTACCTCTTCCAGGTGAACTGTCATTGAACTTCATGTGTTGATCTGACGAAGGAAGTTCCTTATGCCTCCAGGATCGTATGGAGTCTCCAGCAAAGTTCATACGTTGGCAGTTTACTGGAAAGGATCGCGATTCCCTTTTCCAAAGCTCTTTCCACTGTTGCCGACCCCGGACTGATCCCTTCCGGCACGATGATACAGGCTGCATCATTGAGTTCTGCTACCGCAAGCACGTTAAGATGAGTCTGTACGGTGATCCAGATGTTCCCTGCTCCACAGCAGCTCATGACACGGCTCAAAAAGTCACAGGCATATACTCCCGTCACCTCTCTGTCCTCTGCAATGGCTGTAACAGTATCCAGTTCTAACGCTTCTGCTATTTCACTGATTCTCATGTGTTTTTATCCTCTCTTATGTAAATGATCATGGTGACTTTCGTCCCCTGTCCTTTCTCCGTTTCGATAGAAAGAACATCGCTGTTTTTCTTGATGTTAGGCAGTCCCATGCCTGCACCGAATCCCATTCGACGCACCTGTTCGCTGGCCGTGGACCAGCCTTCCTGCATGGCAAGATCCAGGTCGGGAATCCCATCACCGGAATCCTCCACAACCATTTCGATCTTTTCATCGCTTATCTCTACATGAGCGCTGCCGCCTCCGCCGTGAATAAATGCATTGATCTCCGCTTCATACATGGAAATCGCCGCCCGCTTCACAAGAGGCGGTGCTACTCCCAGTTTCGTAAGCGTCCGCTTCACACTGCTGGAAGCCTCGCCTGCCATATCAAAATTATTTCCATCAATCAAAAAATCCAGTCTCATAGCCCTATTGTAATACTTTTTTATGCTTGCCGCAATGTTGTTTTTTTACGGAAAAAATCCCCATGCATGAAGCTTCGCTGCATGCACAGAGATTCTCTTGTTTTATTAAAATAATAGCCCTCATCCCGCAAAAAGCCCATAAATACACGTTGTTTTATCTCTTACCCGTTCCTTGTCAAGAGGCACACCGTCTCAACGTTGTTTTTGTCGAGCATATGAATTTCGTTGCCTTCGTAACCATCATAGTATATATGAACCGGATTCAGCCGTTACGGATTATGATGCCTTGTCAAGCATGTCATGGATATATGTCCGCAGGCCGTCCTCCGTATCTATGCCATATTTCTGGTTTATCAGGATATAATACTTCATGATCCTCTCTTTCGGTAGAAGCTCACTGGAAGGAATGCTGTCTCCGTATCCTTTCCTCGCTTCCATCCACGGATCCTCGTTATGCGTGATCTTCTCCAATACCTTTCCGCCATACAACCCGAACGTATTCACCACAAGATCGATCACCCTCTTCTCGTCATCTGTCAGGGCATCCTCTGTTCCTTCCAGAAGCGCGAACCGCACGTCATCGATTGGATTATATTTGAAATCCCGGAATAGATCATATATCTCCGGATAGACCGGTCCATGTACCCATGCCCTGCAGTCCTCTCCAAAAATCGGCTTTCCATACAATGCGGAATACACACCCTGACTAAAGTAAAGCAGTTTCTGAAGCATGAGAGGCGTCACCTCTTCCAGCTTTTCAAAGATATATGCGATTACCCGAAGAATCTTATCTGATACGGAAAACAAACTCTCTATGCTTTCTGCTGCCGAAAACGCCTTTCTGTATGCCGCATCCGTCAGCTTCTCACGGTTCTCCATGAGCTTCTGCTTCATGTAAGCCGGGGATGAAAGCGCTGCCTTAATGATATCCGAAAATTCTTTGGAAGGCACCTGTCCTTCCAGGTATCTCGGTATCGTCACCTCTCCGAAGCCAAGCGCCAGGGATAAAGGAGCCTTACCGATCTTATAGATCTTCATCAGCCTTTTGATATCATCAATCAATACAATTCCCTCTGCTACCCTGTACTGCTCATCGATTTCCTGAACATTCTTATCAATGAGACCCGGAATGCTCATTTCCTCTCCGCACTCTGCACAGACAGCCACAGTGATTGCAAAGGTGTATTCCTTATCCCTTATATTCTTTACGATGTCCTTCTTCTGCAAAAGGTACTCGGTCTCTTTCCTGCACTCTATGCAGAAATCTCTTCTTCCCTTCCCTATCATAATGGTCACCTCCAATTTGCCTCCTGATTATCTGAAATAGTATGTAAGCGGATATTTCTGTTCGTGGAACGAAATAACGATTACGAAACAGTTCTCCAGCTTGTTGAACTTGATATACAGAGATACTGTTTTTTCTTCCGTCCCGTTCCTCTCCAAAAGGGTTACATCCTTGCCGAATACATACAGCTTTTCGTGCTCATATCCCTTATGCTCATTCTGCAGGATCCCCGAAAAATCCGTTGCAGTAAGGCTCAATATGATTTCTTTGGCTTTCGACTCGTCAATAACATAATCCAGAAACAGATTGATGTTATCCTGCCGTCTGGTGTTCCGGTCAAGTCGGTAATTATCCTTTCCAACAGCTTCTTTCACCTCGGAAAGATACTGCTCTATGTCTTTCTGCTCTATGTTCAATACTATATCCTCCGCAGAACGTATGATGTATTTTTTTATTTTTCCCATCATCAGTATAACTCCATGATTGCTTTTTGTCAATATCGCATCATCAAATCAGAAGTTCCACCGCGTCCGCAATCGCTTTTCTTTTTGCCGTACCCGACTTTTCCTTCCGCCACACAGAGCACCGGCTACTCGATCACCTTCAGTTCCTTGTCGTTTTTACTTCCTACTACAATATATTTATGGTTAATATCCCTTACTGCCAGTAAGGAATTATCCGTCTTGTTGCTTAAGCTGTTAGAATGTAAGTAGCAATTGGATATCGTTTCCTTCCTTGGACTTCGCGTCCGTAACAAAGACTGATAACCAGCTCCTCATTCGCAGCGTTCGTTTTATGCAGGTTGAATCGC
>ERZ824978.1476-NODE-1476-length-25103-cov-4.155821_pt1 | contig 25103 bp, 19 predicted proteins | sample MGYA00519860_ERZ824978 | MGnify/ENA primary metagenome ERZ824978 (study PRJEB31778, sample SAMEA3449184) | human gut metagenome | biome: human gut; feature: human-associated habitat; material: faeces | place: United Kingdom | collected 2010/2012 ... | reverse complement strand
GACCGTCTGGAAGAACAGATATTAAGTCTGGATACGATGCCAGAGCGTTATCGAATATATGAAAAAGAACCGTGGAAAAGTCGTGGACTTCGTGTATTACCAGTAGACAATTATGTGGTACTTTATATTCCAGATAGCGATAAAAAGGTTGTAACAATACTTAGAGTAATGTATGCCGGACGGGACATAGACAATCAGTTAAATCTCCACACAAAGCAATAAAGGATATGATTTAAAGCAGTCTTTCATTTATGATCGACTGCTTTTTTTATTGTGTGTCCAGCGAAGCTGGATCACACTTGCCGGTGAAAGTCCGGTCACGGTGATGAATATCATCAGAAGATTATTTGCGAAGTTCATGCACGGCTGGGAAAAGATCTTCCGGTTTTTATTATGTATGCATCGCCGGAAGCGGAGTGCTGGTTTATTGCTGACTGGGAAAATGGATATAATTACATATATTGTGACGGTGGTATCGTAGACGATGTAGAGGTTAATGCAAGACAGCTTTTTGTGTATCACCTGAAAAAGCATATTGATAATAATATTCTTAAAGAATATTAAAATGATCTGGAAAAATATGGATTTTTCGATGGCAAGTATATAAAAATCAGCGATCAGATTATCGAAGCCATTCAAACAGATGTAAAAGAAGAAATTAAACAATTGCCAAAAGTCAATCAGAACTATGTAGATCAAATCGTACATTCGAGAAGACTACATTATTCAAAAAAATTACATGGTCAAAGGATGTTGAAAAAGTTCATAAACTGTTCTAATGTGATTGAAACATCGAAAAGAGTTCAAAAGAAATATTTTGAATGATTTTTGGGGATTTATTTTGAAATCGAGATATATTCGCCAATTTAGCCATAAGCAGGAAAATTCGAATATTTTCGGAAGATTCAATTTCTGTCTGCCTAGCAATGTGAATGGAGAAAAACCTCGATATAAAAATAAGAGTTGTAGATGGCATAATAAATAGGGTATAATATTAAAAAGCAGTTATATAATCTACGTTGGGAAAGGAGGTCAGATGCCATGTGTACAAAAAGCCAACTAGAAGCGATAGAAGAAGGAATGGTTAATTACTATCGTTCTGTTTACGGAGACAGTATTGATACAATTATCTTATACGGATCTTATGCACGCGGAGATTACTCCGATGATTCGGATATAGATATTACAGCTATAGTAAGAGGAAATCGTGTGGAACTTCAAAAAAAATTAAAGAAAATGTGGGATTTTTCCACAGAAGTTGGTCTTGCATATGATGTTATCGTATCTCCTACGGTGATTCCATATGACGAATTTGAACAATACAAGGAAAAACTTCCTTATTATAGAAATATTGTAAAGGAGGGAAGAAAAATTGGATGATCTGGTATCTTATCGGATAGAGAATGCACGGGAAAAACTGGAATCGTCAAAGATACTGCTGGATGCAGGACATTATAAAGATTCCATAGGCAGATCATATTATTCTATTTTTACCGGAGTTCGTGCGGTTCTTGCGAAAGATGGGATTGATTTCAAGAAACACGCAGGTGTCATAGCGTACTTTCAGAAATAATATATAAAAACAGGAGAATTTGATAAAAAGTATTCTAAATATCTACAGGCAGCTTTTCAAATTAGAAACAACTGTGATTACAGTGATTTTTTTATTGTGTCAAGAGAAGATGCAGAAGAACAATATCAGCATGCATTAGAAATGCTGAATGCAATTTGCAGCTATTTAAAAAAGGAATGCTGAAAAATATTCGACCGGATAAAAATGAGGAGTGACAGTTGTGTGCAAAGCTATAGAAGAGATGAGAAATGAAACGACAAGAAAAACTTCTCTTGAAACAGCTAAGAGTTTGCTTCTGATCGGAAAACTGACCTGCGAGGAGATTGCTCAGGCTACGAAACTTACCGTTGAGGAAGTAAAAGAGTTGGATGGAAAGAAAAGGGCATAGGTGATTGATTGCCTGCTGGCATATTGTGTAGTGACTACTACATCGTATGTTGGCAGGCTTTTTTGCTTTAATACACCGGAACAACAGACAGAAAAACTAAACAGTATGAAATTATCCATAAAACAAAGCATTTTGTTCATATCCATAGAAAAGATTCTACTGTATAGTAGTAACCGTCAAATAAAATTGATGCTGAAAAGGCAGCAGGTTGCCACAACTATATGGGGATAATGAAAATGAAGAACAAAAAAAGCAGATATTTAGTTGTTTTGGATTCTTCAAAACAAACGGGAATTCTCCTGGATATCCTGGAATTCTGTGAGTGAATCGTAAAGAAATCCAGGATATTATCAGATGAAAAGAATGGCTTGTTAAATGCGCTGTATGGACTGAAAGAATATTGGAAAGAACCGGAAAAATGTGTGAAGATTGATGAGAGACATCTTGTCATCGATCCGCAGAGGGAGAGTATGGAGTTCTTTTATGATTTCGGAAGATTTTGCGCAAAAGAGAAATGCAGTGTGTATTTCAGGATGAATGGTTTCAGCCGGATACGGGAAGAGAAGAAAAAAGTAATTTGGCGCCGCAAAAAACAGCTGGATCAGCGTGGGCTTCCTTTATATTTCCAAATGGTTCCTGTGCTGGATGTTTGAAATAATTTTATGGCAAAGGATCTTGGCGTAAGCAAGTATGTATTATCCAGGGTATTTTCCAAAATCTTCCATCGGAATTTCAATCAGTACCTTAACGACGCAAGGCTTGGCTATGCAAAACAACGGCTGGAAACTACCAACGATCCGATTACAACGATCTGGCTAGACAGTGGTTTTGAAAGCCAAAGGACTTTTAACCGGGAGTTTAAAGAAAAATACAAGGTTTCACCGAGTGAGTACAGAAGAACATTATATGAGAATCTTGGAGAGAAAATGAAGTAAGAAAGACAGGACAATAAAAATAAGGATATATGGGGAAAAAGAAAAATTTTCCATATATCCTGTTTTTTTGGTTCTAAATAAAATCCTATCGCATATATTAATAAAAAAGATATCTTAGAATCTTCTTTTCTAAGACAAGTCATCCATATCTTCCTCATTTTCCAGCACTTTCCGCTCTGTCTGACTGAGATTTTGACGGGTTTTCGATTCCGAATCCGGGAACTGGAGGATGGTGATCTGGCTTTGTTTAAAACTCATGGACAGATGCACGTACCGATCCATGGTGATCTTGACCGTAGAGTGTCCCAGCATCTCGCTGAGTGCTTTAATCTGCATACCCGATTCCACGCAGCGTGTCGCAAATGTATGACGGAGCGTATGAAAATGCAGATCCCGGATACCACAGGTTTTTAAAATTTTTTTAAAATGTCTCGTCATTCTCCTCGGTTCCACAGGAGACAGTGCTCCGGACAGCAGATAGTAAGAGGATGGATAACTGTTTTTATATTTTGCAAGAATCGGGATCATCTGTGGGTGCAAAGGAATCGATCGTTCCCGTTTGTTTTTGGGCGAACCGATATGCAACACTGTTTTGGAATCCTCCGGCAGAGGGTTCTGATTCTGGATGCGCTGTAAGGTGTGTCGGATATGAAGCACCTGTTCCTCCAGATCAATATCCGCCCAGGTCAGTGCACAAAGTTCCCCCAGACGAATACCACTGAACAAAGTCAGCTGGATACCAATAGAAATCAGATCGTTGCTATCTTCCAGATAAGCAAGAAGCCTGCAGGACTCCCCGTCTGAAAGAATATCCAAAGGTCGCTTTGCGTGATCAGAAACCGTTCCTGTACATTTGACCGGAAGATAATTTAATGTATGTTTCAAAATCCCGCTGATGATCGTATTGATTGTCCGGATAGAACCGCCAGAAAGTTCCTGTTGGAGAAATTCCATTAACCGATCATAAGTGCCCTGTTGAATGTCACGTACATAGTATTTTTTCCACTGGGGAAGAATATATTTTTCCAGACAGTTCTTATATTTAATATAGGTGGATGGTTTCCAACGTCTGGCAGAATTCAGCAGCCAGTTGTATGCGGCATCGGAGAATAATGCGTTGGAAATGACTTGTGTATTTTTTAACGAAATCGTCTTTTCGTAATTATTCTTCTGAAGCAATACTTCCCGGTAAGTTGAAGCATACAAGTATTTAAAATGTGGACGGCCATCCGCCTTTTTTCCCAGCGGGACACGCGCCTCCCAGCGCCCATCTCTGCGTTTGTAGATATTTTGACCAGTTCTCATAAGCAGCCTCCTGACTACAGAATTTTGACAACTTTCCTGACGGCGAACGGTGAGCAGAAAATGTATGGGATGCTTAAAAATGCATAAAAAATCGTTCGGAAGAACCAGCTATTTTTAAGAAAACGCCGAAAAAGATTGACAAATCTGTGAACAATGTTTAATATTAGGGTTGTAAAGATGTCTTAGAAAAGAAGATTCTAAGATTACCGTACAACAATTCTATAGTTATTATGATGAGGTTTGGATAATTCTATACAGTTATGTCATTGAGAGCCGTGCTTATAGGTATGAAAGTACTTAGAACGGAATCCGGTTAGACTCCGGAGCAGATCCTATTTCCCTGCTGTAAGGACAACGAAAGATACATAAAGCCACTGAGGTCGTAAGATCATGGTAAGGCGTATCAAGTAGGTTAAGTGGTCCCGAGCCAGAAGACGAAGCGCGAAAAAGCATCATGGCATTGTGAAGACTCGGAGGTCAGGAACGGGTTGGACTTTATACACAGACAATAGATGCTATTGCCTGCGTTCTTTGGATAGAAAAATCCATAGTCCAACAAAAAAGAATTTCAGTTCGTATGACGGCTTCCGTTGTACGGGCTTTTTTATTTTTATGGCAACAGAGAGGATATAAGACTGGGTGTCAAAAAAATAGAACTTTACAGCCGCGCAGTGGCATAATTCCCTACGCTGTGCCGGTTTTAACCAAATGGGAACAAAAAGAAGGAGGTCATGTACTATGACGAAAAGAAACTTGAAAAAACTGTTGGCACTTGGAATGGCAGCAATGATGACGGTGTCAACAGGAGTTACTACTTTTGCTGCAAACACGGATGATAATCTGGTGGTTACAGGAGATACTCTATATTCTACCCAGATTCAATCTGGTAAAAAGGTTACACTGGGATTGTTACCGGCTAACAGTAGCTATTCAAGAACTGGATTCGATTCTCTTGCAGATGCAGAAAAAGGATTGAAAGTTACAAAAATCAATGCCGGAGCTGATAAGATTTCCAATAGCTTTACTTACGGTTCCAAAACATCAGATGGCCTTTATGCCGGAACAGTAGAAGTAACAGGTTCTTCTGATGTTTATGGACCGGCCAGTATTCATGTAGCGAATGCTTACAATGAGACAGCTGGAATTGATATGACCGTTTATGTAGAGGCAAAAGAAACACGTCCGGATGTTACGGTAGCAAGCGTAGAGGCTGTGGATTTAACTGAATATGGAACTACTTATGAGTGGGGAGAAGATTTGACTGTACAGGCAGCAACAAAGACAGCGGATAATCCTTTTAAAGATTCAGATGGAGCAGCACAGAGTTATCCGACAGTGGGAGACGCATTGTATAGTCTTGCAGCAACTAATGGATGCAGTTTTATTCAATATGAAGGATATGTAAATTCGGTGACAGACAGCACTGGTAAAAACCTTAAAGTAGAATATCTTCCCGAAACCAAGGAGTACTATGGATGGGAGTACTGTGTGGTTCGTGATGGAAAAGTTATGAGTGACAGAGACATTCTTAGTGCATCTGTTCTGGAGGTGAAAGACGGTGACAAGGTTTACTGGGCATATGGCACGAAAGATCAGATAGCTGATTATTTTGGCATGCTGTAACAATAAAAAATTGAATAAAAATCGAGGTAAGCGGAATGATAACCGTTCCGTTTACCTCGATTTATAGTGGATGGAGAGTGTGAAGATGAAAAGAGTGCTCAAATATCTGCTGTTTGTCGTTTTTTGTACGATGTGTTTATGGGGAAAACAGGTAAACGCAGCGGATACTTCGGAAGTACAGGTAGAACTTACAGGAGTTAAAGATGTTAAAATTTATACGGACAAAGGTGGACAAGAGATTTCAGTAGTCGATGATAAGTTTTCTGCCTTACCTGGATGTTATTATTACGAGTGCTTTCGGAAGGATGATGACGGTTCTGAAAATGGTAGAGGTGGATATTTTTCCGTAACTGCAGACACCACAGAATTAAAACTTGCAAGTGTTAGCTTTTATCAGGTGTCACCAACACGTTATGAAAATGGAAAATGGCTTCGCCTTGACAAACTGGGAACTTTGAAATTGTATGATGAGGAAGGAAAAGAATACGAACATGCTACAGATAATGTTTATAATTTTCTGGTTCCTCAGAAAGACGGCGACAGCTATTATACATATACGTTCACACCCTTTGATGAAGAATATCTTCCCATCGAAGGGCATTTTTATGTTTATCAGAATACGTATTTTGAAAGCTTGAATCTGTCTGATTCAGGACGTATTCCTTACTTGAAAAAGAGTTATATCACAGTAAAAGCACCAGCAGGAATGGAAATATATACGGTATGGCAGCTGAAATATTATACGGCCTGGAACTGGAAGTCTTATAAGCCAGAGAAATCAAAGGACGGTTACAATTATTATACAGTCCCGGAAGGATTTACTTATATGCTGAAACAGGAGGGGAAAGTAACCTGGTATGGCAAGTCATTAAGAGGTGAATGGAATAAGTCTCATACAGAAGTGACATTGTCTGATCTGGAAGAGAATTCCACACAGGTTCATCGGGAGCAGGCACAGGATGCAATTTATGCAAGCATGCTGACGAACCTTCCAGAAAGCTGTGAAGTTGATCTCCAAGTGGGAGAATATTTTGATCTTGTGCCTCTCCGGGCGTGCCAGGCGGTTCGAGATCTAGGGAGCAATGTGTATAATGATCCCGAATGGCATTATAAGGTGATTGGAGGAAGTGAAAGTGTTGCGTCTGTCGAAATTACAAAAAAAGATGATAAAATAGGTCAGTTTGGAAGAATCCATGCGAACGGCGAAGGAACCGTTTTAATTGCCTTTTATTATGATGCGATGCAGGCAATGGCATATAATGGCACAGAAGAAAACTATGTGTATAGTGCCCTGTGGCCGGAACTGACTGGTATTGCAGTCGTACATGTTAGCAAAAATGGAGCAGCAGAACCACAGACAAAAATCACATCGAATATCGGTCTTTCCGAAGAAAGTGTTGTCTATTATCAGAAAAGCCAGACGGGAATAGATGGCATTCGTTATGGAATCGAGGATCATGCGGAGTATACTTTTACGCCGGGAGCGGAAACAAATGGTAGAAAGGAGCAGATTACATCTGTTCGTGTACATTCTCCAATCATGGTAACAGATGGAGAATTGAGCGAAAATCCCACTAACTGGTTGACGGACGGCTCATGGAAGTCTTATCAGGCAGGAGAAGACGGAAGCTATACGTTACATCTTTCCGAAGGTCGCAATATTGTGGAGATTAAAGCAGGAGATGCAGTTATCTATCATGTGATTTTAGCAAGAGGACTTGATGTGACGATAGGGAATCAGACCAGTCCGGGACAGAGCCTAAAGAATGGTGATACAGCAAAAATTACGCTGGAAAATCTGATTCCACCACTGTATAAGATGGGAGCAATATACAACCCAGCAGGTGTAGACTACAAATGCAAAACGGATGGTGTAGCGTATACCGCGCAATTTGGACAATATATGGCCAGCACGAGCTTTTATGTGAAACTGCAGAAAGAAGAGACAGGCAGTTATACAATCAGTGACGGAATTCTAACAGTGGAAGGATGGGGAGCAGGAAACCGGCTTCATAAAAAACTGACCCGTAATTCAATGGCAGGGTATGGCTGGAGTGGAGGAGATAATCCGAAAATTGATTATGGAACTTTGGCATACCTTCCGGATATTACATTTGAAGTCAGCGCTGATGAGGATACGGAGGAAATAGTATATCGTTCTTCTGGAAACTTAAAAGCACTAAATACTTATCCAAACAGTAATGTATCAGCGGGAGGAGGAGCACGGTTTACAACAGCAAGAACAACAATCACGCAGAACTTTAATGTGAACATTCCTCCAATGAGTACAAAAATAGATATGGGTGTAGGTGCAGCATTGGTGAATGAAGATGAAGATGCTACACTTTTAGTTCGCTATTGGTTTGGAGATGATTCTTCAAAAGCGATGGTTAGAACGAACATTCCATTTCAGAAAGTAGAAAATGATACTAATCTATATGGAGCAGCAACCGTAAAGATAGGAAGATATTTGCTTGAAGGTACCAAAAATAAGATTAATGCAAATGTCCCAATGAATCTTGAAGTAATTGTTATTCCAGCTGATGGTGCTCCGGTTACTTATGCGACCTATATACGTGAAACACGAACTAAGAAGCCAGCTTATCTTCCAGCAAATCTTATTATTTCAGCAGCGGAAGGGAGTGAAAAATTAGGGCGCTGGGATGGAGTTTTGGAAGCAGATGATATTACTTATCTGGATGAAAATGGGTCAGAAGTTACACAGGATCTTGGATATGGATTTATTGGGACTGAGAGTCATTTTACAACATCAGTACCGAATGGAACGGATCAGATAGTGCTGACAGCTGATGGAAAATATGGCAAGAAAAATGTGGGTGAAAGCCTTGAAATTATAGTAAATGGAACCAAATATTCAGAAAAAGATGCTATTCCTCTGAAGGTTGGAGTAAATGAACTGAATGTTACGTATACACCGACCAAGGGAACTTCCCGTACCTACACCATCGATGTCACCCGTCGTACAGAATCCAAAAAAGTAGCATTTTCTGTTCCGGACGGAGCTTCTGTTCTTGTTATGCAGAAAAGCAAAGCGATGACAGCAGCAGAAGATGGAACCTATACTTTGGAGAACGGAACATATACCTATTATGTATCCAAACCGGGATATCTGACAGCAAGTGACAGCTTTACTGTCAGTGATGAGAATCCAAATCAGACGATTACAGTAGAATCTCTGACTCCGGTGGAACAACAAAGTGGTACTGTATCGGTACAGCTGGCAGGTCAGAATATTGTATTCTGCCCGACTACCTCGATGGATATTTCAGAAGAGGCAGAAGATCTGACAGCGAACAAATACGTTCAGTACAATCATGGAGGATATACTGTACTACATGCACTGATCGATGCCAGCCGTAAAAGTGGTACATCGTTCAGCTGTTATAAGGGTGCATTTACCCTGGATGATGAAAACACGGGAGACAGCAACGGTAAAAAGGCAGCGTGGGTCTGCAAAGTGAATGGAAATGTATGCAAAGATCCGGCCAATACACTGGTGAAAGAGGGAGACAAGATCGAATTCTTCTACAGCTCCGGTTGGAATGGCATGGAACATGCACGGCTGACCAAGGAAAAAGCAGAGGTAAAACGTGGTGACACGATCACACTTACGCTGACAGGAACCGGCATCTATGGAACGGACGCAGAGGCAATCCCTGTTGCACAGGCAGATATCTATGAAGGAAGCAAACTTCTTGGACAGACAGACAGTGATGGTTCACTGACACTGGAAGCCAATGCGATGTCTCTGGGAACGCATTATCTGACAGCTGAGAAAAAGGATGCAGACGGACACAACCTGTTGACAGCTGTTATGAGTACCGTTACAGTCAAGAAGACAGAGAATCCGGATGCCGATCCGAACAAAACGACGGTAACCTTCCGTCTGATCGGTGATACCAAACATGAAAACGGAAACGAAGGAGCTCATCAGTACACAACATGGCTTGCTACGAGTGAATACACCTTTGATAAGCCGGAAGTTACCGCCGGTGAAGTCTTTAAGGAAGCACTCGACGGAGCAGGACTGAAATACGAAGGACTGGAGAAAAACTACATCAGTTCTATCACTGCACCGGAAGTATGTGGCGGTTATGTATTAAGTGAGAAAGACAATGGTAAAAACTCCGGATGGATGTATACCGTGAATGGTGTTCACCCGTCAGAAGGAGTAAACAACTGGTATGTTTCTAATGGTGATGAGATCGTCTTCCATTATGTTGATGATTATACCGTTGAACAGGCAGATATGATCGGTGATGAAGGCAGTGGAAGCTATGGCAATGTATCCACATGGAACAAGTGGCTGGAAGCTCTGGACGAGACTCCAGGTGCACGGGAACATGCAGCAGCTGCAGAGAAACTGATTGCATTGATCGAAGATGAGATCACGCTTGATGAATCGTGTGAGGCGTCTATCACAGCGGCCCGGGAAGCTTACGATGCCCTGACCCGTGAGGAGAAGGGATATGTGAGCAACTACCAGACTCTGACAGTTGCCGAGGCTGCCCTGAAAGATCTGAAAGATCAGAAAGCAGCGGAGGATGTCGAGAAGCTAATCGAAGAACTGAATGATGCACAGAAGCTGACACTGGATGATCAGGATGCTGTAACAGCAGCAAGAACAGCATACAGTAGCCTGACCGATGATCAGAAAGCATATGTATCCAACGAGAACTTAGGAAAACTGGTACATGCAGAAGAGCAGATCGCAAAACTTCTGGAAGAAGCAGCAGTGGAACAGGTGATCGCCGAGATTAGAGACCTTCCATCCAAAGAAGAGGTGACTCTGGAGGATAAAACTGCGATCGAGACAGCACTGGCTCATTATGAAGCACTGAGTGAAGAACAGAAAAACGATATGGAACTGAATGCAGCGGACAGTCTGACCAAGCTGAATGATGTGATTGAGCGGCTGAATGTATTAAAACAGGAAGCAGCAGAACAGAATGCAGTGGAAGAAGTGAACAAGAAGCTGAATGATCTTCCGGCAGCAGACGAGATCCTGTTTGTGGATCAGACAGCGATAGAAAAGGCCCGTGAGGCTTACGAAGCGCTGGATGATCTGAAGGAGAATCTGAAAGATCAGGTATCTGCAGAGGCACTTGCAAAACTTGTGGCAGCGGAGGAACGCCTGAATACACTGCAGGAAGAAGTAGACCATGTGGCAGAACTGATCGATGCCCTGCCGCCAGTCGATGATCTGACCGTGGACCATGCGGATCAGGTACAGGCTGCAAGGGAAGCGTATAATGCTCTGAACAATGATCAGAAGCATCAGCTGACAGACAGTGGTGTTTTAAGTGAACTGCTGATGGCAGAGAATCAGATGAGCTGGCTGATGAAAGATGCCGAGGCAGCGAAGAAAGTAACCGACCGGATCAACAGTCTTCCGACGGTGAAAGATCTCCGGTTGTCTGACAAAGCGGCAGTGGAAGCAGCAAGATATGCATATGAAGTCTTAAGTGAAGAACAGAAAGCATATGTATCAGAAGATACTCTGAAGACACTCGAAGCGTGTGAGGCAGAGATCAAGCGTCTGGAAGAAGTAACACCGACACCGACGCCGAATCCGAGCCCGACACCATCCGATGATCCGAAACAGGATGAAGATGAGGACAGCATCACCCTGACCTATCAGAATTATCCGATCTCTGTAACCGGACAGCTCTCCGGCTATGAACTGCGCCTGACGGCTCTGAAAGCGGATGATGATGTGGTGAAACAGATGCAGAATTCGATCACTTCCAAAGATGCTCTGATCCGCCTGTATGATGTAGCACTGTACAAAGACGGAAAAGAGGTGGAATGGAATGACAAACTTACCGTGAACTTCCAGGTGGGAACCTCCTATAACGGACAGACCTTAAGTGTACTGCACGAAGGTAACGGCAAGATCGAAACCCTGAGCGGAACTGTAAGCAATGGTATCTTAAGCGTAACAGCAACTGGTACCGGATCTTTCGGTGTGGTAGTACCTGCATCCACAGTAAGCACAGGAAACGGAAGCAGCAATAATGGTGGTTCTGCCGGAACAGTTACCAATGGTAACCTGGGTGGTGGAAGCACAGGAACTGGAAACGGAACCACTGCGGTATCCGGCACTGGAAAAGTCACAAGTGCGAAGACAGGAGATGATACCGATATCCTCTTCCCGATCGCAGGACTGATCACAGCGACAGGCGTACTTGCAGGAGTTGTTCTCTATTATAAAAAGAAAAAAAGAATCACAGGAGTACAGACGGAGGAAGAGTAATGAAAAATAAAGTCATCAGTCTTTTTCTGGCGGCTACCATGGTTCTCAGTCTTTGCCCGGCTACAGTCCGGGCTCAGACTGTTTCTGAGGAATTTTCAGCAAAAGTAGCGGAAGCGGCGGAAACAGAGACCGTGGAGGGTACTGCTGATCCGACAGAAGAACCGGTGGTTACCGGAAATGAAGACACTGCCAAAACGGATACTCCACAGGCAGCGGAAGTTCCGGAAGAAGCAGAAGTTCCGGAAGAAGCAGAAGTTGTCGGTACGGGGAAAGATGAACAAGCATCCGTTCCGGAGACAGCAGAAGAAAAAACAGAAGCCTCCGGGGATTCCTGGGAGGAAGACGAAGAACTGAAACTGTATGGTACGGCAGATCAGGATGTGGATGAGAACGGACAGGTGCAGGCAGCAGCTCCCAATGACCTGAACTCCGTGATCTCCCAGACGGTCAGCTGGAAACGGGGAACGAATAATACGGTCTTTACTGAAGCCTTCCTGAAAAATGTCAGCAGTACAGCGACTGACTGGACGGTGGTGTTCCTTGGACGGCTGGGGATCAAGGAAGATTACAATGCATTTTTAAAACGTGCAAATACGTATGTAAAAGATCAGTATGATGCGAACCCATCCACGGGACTCAGCGACAATACGCCGACCGAATGGCACCGGCTGACGATGGCGGTACTGGCGGCAGGCGGGGATCCGATGGATGTGGGAGGACATGACCTGATCGCAGACGGAACGTACAAATGCAAGGCAGGTGCTCCATGGAACCAGGGAATGAACGGTGCCGCATGGGCGCTGCTTGCCCTGGATTCCAAAGGATATGAAGTACCGGAAGGGGCAACGTATTCGAGGGAAATGCTGATCAGTTACATCCTTGGCAAAGAATTATCCGGTGGCGGATGGTCTCTGGATGATAAGTCGTCGTTAGACCTGGATATCACGTCGATGGTCGTGTATGCACTGGCTCCCCATGCAGCGGAGAACGAGGATGTAAGAGAAGCCGTCAACCGTGGGCTGGATGTGCTGCGCAGTAAGATCTCCACAGACGGGGATTATACCTACGGTGGCACCTTCAACTGCGAATCGGTGGCGCAGGCAATCATCGCTTTTACCTCGATGGGGATCGACCCGGCGACAGTGAAAAATGCATCCAGCGGAAGAAGCCTGTTAGACGGGCTGTTGAAATACTACAGCACCGGAACCGGCGGTTTCCTGCATGCCAATTATAAAGATGAGAACCAGAACCGTCCAAACAGCATGACAACTGACCAGGCAATGGAGGCAATCGCAGCTTACCGCCTGTATCAGCAGGGCATCAATCTTTTTGATTTCCGTGCCAATGCCAACACCACTCAGTATATGGCACTGGCAGACAATGGCAGTGTGTTTACCGCCAATGTCGGTACGGACACAGACCTGTATGTAGGAGCGGATGTCAAGAAGCTGACCTTTACCAACCTGCCGATCGGCAATTATGACGCGGCAGTTGTGACGGTGAATGGAAAGACTTACAAGAGCGGGCTCCGCGGATCAGATGGTCGTACACCGGTAGATGGTGAAATCACAGTCACAGACGGAACAGAACTGGATATTGCTATAACCAAACGGGATGGAAAAACAGAAAACCGGAAACTGACCGTACGCACCAGTGCGGATGCGGAGACGAAAGCGATCATCGACCGGATCGACAAACTACCGGATGCAGACAAACTGACACTGGAAGAGGCCGATACCGTAACTTCCGTGAAGGAAGCGTATGACAAGCTGACAGATAAAGAAAAGAGCCAGGTAACGAATGCAGACAAGCTGGAGAAACTGGTAAAGAAACTGGCAGAGCTGGAAAAAGAAGAAGAAAAGAAATTCGAAGAGAAGCGCAGCGCACTGGAAAAGAAAGTGGCTGCCATCGCCACACCGGTAAAGATCGGTGACAAAGACCTGGTAAACCAGTACCTGCTGGAACTGGATACTCTTGGAGAGTGGGACAAAAAAGAATCCCTTTCCAAAACCCTGAACGGTTACCTCGGTGACATCGCCGCACGGAAGAAGCTGGTGGATGTCCTGGATAAGGATATTTGGAACCAGGTGGATCCGCTGCGGATCTGTCAGGATGATACTGCCACGCTCAAGAAACTGATGAGCCGGTATGCCGCACTCCGCGAGGATGAGAAGAAACTGTTGCAGAACGGGGAAAGCCTTCTGGAAGCCGCTGATGTGATCGAAGCACTGGATAACGGAATCGTACCGAAAAAGGTATTCGAAAACTTGATGGCGACAAAAGAAGCATTTACCTATACGGGTACTCTGTCCGGCGGCAGCACTTACACGCTGACCTGGGATGGAAAAACTGTAAAGAAAGCCAGTGATGTGAAAGCCGGTATCAAGATCGGTACCGGAAGCAACACCATAAACGGCACACAGGCGCAGGTGGAATTCTCCCAGAGCGGAAGCATGAACGGTACGGCCACACTGTCCGTAAAGACCAGTGTGAAGGACGGAAGCTGGAACCTGTACTGGCTGAACCCGGACAAGTTGACGATCCAGAGTGCGAAGACGGCAACCGTTTCTTCCGGTAAGCTCAAAATGAGTGTGACAACCGGAGGACGCTACTGGCTGGCAAGCAGTGCCCCGAAGATGGGGGAGGATACTTCCTCGGATGATAAGACCACAAAAGTCGGTTCTATCACTTCTTCGAAAAGCAGCGGTAAAAGCAGCCGCACAGGAGGCATGTCAATTGCATCAATCCAGAGCAGGGGAAAAGTATCTTCTGCAAGTGGAAAGAGAAGTTCAGGTACAAAAAGCAGCAATAAGAGTAGCAATACTACTTCTGACACCACAAAGGCTAAGACGAAGGGAAAGATCACTTCCAAAGAACTGAAAAGTATCAAAGGAAAAGATGAAAACCTACAGGCGAGTGGCAAGATCTCCGATTCCGTATCGTATACCCTGACGATCAACGGTGAAGATGTGAAACTGACAAAGGATTGGACGTACAAGCTGCAGTCGGACTGCAAGTACAAGGATGATATCGAACAGCTGGCAGTCAAACCACTGATCCTGTGTACCGAAGGATCCGGCACGTTCCCTGGACAGATGCTTGTGACACTGAAGACTGAACTTGACGACGATGACCTGTTGCTGTTTTCGTATGACACAGAGAACCGGAAAGCGGAATATGTCAAGAAGGTATCTGTAAAAGACGGCAAGATGGAGTTCACCCTGAAAGAAGGCGGCCATTATTTCATCGCAAAACGTGCCCTGGCTTCTTCCCTGGATGAGAGTACGGATGCAGAAAAACAGGAGATCCAGGACGCATCGGATGCGGCTGAAGATGTGCCGTGGGATGCATCGGAAGAAACGGTAGTCCTTGGAAACGGGGACGATACGGATACCGGTGCAACGACAGCGGAGAAAAAGACCGCTATGGTACGCTGGGGGCTGATCGGACTGATCGCCCTGGTATGCTGTGCGGCTATTGGAGTGGTTGTATATAACAAACGGAAAGGAAAGGGAAAACCGGATCTTTCCAAAGAGAAAGGCAGGAAGGACGGAGGAAAATGAAACGGAAAACGAAAAGCATAGGACTCTGCCTTCTGCTGGTTCTGGCGCTGCTGTTTTGCAGCTGCCAGACCAGCGCAGTAAAGGAAGAACAGGCTTCGGCAGATCCGACAGTGACCGCGGCTGCGAAAGATTCCGCAGATGATGGAAACACCAAAGATTCGTCAGAAGTCAAAGAAGACAACAGTGACAAGGAACCTGAGTACATTGATGAAGAGTATGTAGATGAGCATTATGGATCGGATGAGGAAAAAGAAGATCTGAGTAAATATAAGAAAAAGAGTTCTTCTTCTAAGAAATCCGACTCCAAAAACTCAGACACAGAAGATGCAGACAGTACAGAGAGCAACGGAACGAACGGGAATGGAAGCACTTCTTCCGGTGAGGAAGCCAGTGCGGACAACTACTATACCGATCCGATCCCGGAGGGAAAACCGGATCCGGTGGAACCGCAGGATCAGACCGTGGACAGCAGCAAACAGCTGACCTGTACCCTGTATGTGGAGTGTTCCACGATTCTCAACAACATGGGCGACCTTACCGAAGGTAAGACGGACTGGGTTCCGTCAAACGGTGTGATCTACGGTCCGAAGACCGTGACATTTTCCGAAGGAGAGTCAGTATATGACATCCTGCAGCGGGAGATGAAGAACAACCGAATCCAGATGGAATCCGAGTTTACCGCCATGTACAACAGTGCTTATGTGCAGGGCATCAATAACCTGTATGAGAAGGACTGCGGGCAGTGGTCCGGCTGGATGTATGAGGTGAATGGCTGGTATCCAAACTATGGATGCAGCCGTTACCAGGTACAGGACGGGGACAACATCGAATGGCATTATACCTGTGACCTGGGAAGAGACCTGGGAGCAGGCATGTCTTAACTGAAGATGGAAAGGATTAGGCGCCCCGGATTCTGGGACGCCTAAAACTGTATTTTACGTATACCGTGAAAAGGAATAGAAGTATACATGGAATGTTACCAGACGGATGCGTAAAGTGTAAACGTATGGACAAGGAGAAAAGAATGGATACTTTTTCAGGGTATCATCCACTGATTAATTTTACTTATTTTGTGATCGTCATCGGGCTGTCGATGTTTTATATGCATCCAGTATTTTTAGCGTTATCGCTGATCGGCTCGGTGAGTTATTCCATTTATCTGAAAGGGAAAAAAACCGTGAAGGTGTTCCTGCTGGGGATGCTGCCGGTCTGTCTTCTGGCGGCAGCTGCCAACCCGCTGTTCAGCCATGCGGGGGCAACGATGCTCTTTTACTTAAAAGACGGAAATCCCGTCACACTGGAGTCGATCGTCTACGGTCTGGCTTCGGGGCTGATGCTGGCGGGGGTGATCTCATGGTTTTCCGTCTTCCATGAGGTGATGACTTCGGACAAGTTCATGTACCTGTTCGGGAAGGTGGTCCCGGCGTTTTCGCTGCTGTTATCGATGACCCTGCGATTTGTGCCACGGTTTACGGGGCAGATCAAGCGGGTGGCGGAAGCCCAGCAGTGTATCGGAAGAAATGTAAATAACGGGAATATCTTCCAGCGGGCGGCACATGGCTTGAAAATCCTCTCGATCACGACAACCTGGGCACTGGAAAACAGTGTGGAGACGGCGGATTCGATGAAATCCCGGGCTTACGGGCTTCGCGGGAGGACGAATTTCAGTATCTACCGGTTTGACCGGAGGGACGGGATATTACTGGCATTTTTATTGGGAGTATTTGGAACATTGTTATTCTGCATGCACCTTCGAAAACTGAAGATCCTGTATTTCCCGGTTTTTATCATGAATGAGACAACAGCGGGGGCATTAATTTTATATATCTTGTATGGAATCTTATGTATGCTGCCCCTGATATTAAATATAGCGGAGGACAGAAAATGGCGCTCTTTGAGATCAGAAATCTGACATTTACCTACCCGGATCAGGAGAAGCCGGCACTCACGGATCTGAACTTTTCCCTGAAACAGGGGGAGTTTCTGGTAGTTTGTGGCAAATCAGGCTGCGGCAAATCGACGCTCCTGCGGCATTTTAAGACAGCGATGGCACCTTACGGGGAACGGAAAGGACAGATCCTGTTTGAAGGCAGGGAGCTGGACGCTGTGTCGGTGCGGGAGCAGGGGGCGCGGATCGGCTATGTGCTCCAGAGTCCGGACAACCAGCTGGTGACAGATAAAGTATGGTACGAACTGGCATTTGGGCTGGAAAACCTCGGGTATGAGACGGGGACGATCCGGCTCCGGGTCGCAGAGATGGCAAGTTTTTTCGGGATCCAGACCTGGTTTGAGAAAAATGTGGAGGAGCTTTCCGGCGGGCAAAAGCAGCTCCTGAACCTGGCAGCGGTGATGGCGATGCAACCGGATCTTCTGGTGTTAGACGAGCCGACATCACAGCTCGATCCCCTGGCGGCGGGGGATTTCCTGGCAACCCTGCGAAAGATCAATGCAGAACTGGGAACGACGATCCTTTTGATCGAACACCGGTTAGAGGAAGTCCTGGCGTACGCCGACCGGGTGCTGGTGATGGAAAACGGCGGGATCCTCGCACTGGATGCACCGGAAAAACTGCCGTCGCTGATCCGGGACAATGATATGTTCCAGGCGATGCCTGTGCCGATGCGGATCTTTGAGGAACTTTCCGGAGAGGGCGATAGTCCGGTGACGGTCAGGGAAGGGAGAGAGTGGCTGGAAGAGTGGAGAGAGAAAAAGAAAACTTCCGAAAACAGTTGCAAGAATCAGGCAGAAACAGTTGAAAAAATGTCAGATGACAGGGATAGAGAATTAGCTGAAAAACTGTCGGATACACAGGAATCGGAAACGGTCGATACCCCAGTGAAAGGCAGAAAAACCTCTCTCTTCGGATTATTTTCAAAAAAATCAGCAAAGGGATCTGATGATCAGCAGCCACAGACTGTCCTGGAAGCCCGGGACGTATGGTTCAGGTATGAAAAGGAACTCCCGGATGTGGTGCGCGACCTGAACCTGAAAGTAAAAAAAGGCGAACTGTACTGTCTGCTCGGCGGCAACGGAACCGGAAAGAGTACGACCTTGCGCCTCCTGGGACGGATCAAGAAGCCCTACCGCGGCAAACTTTTTCTAAACGGAAAGGAACTGGGAACCTACCGGGAGAGCGAACTTTATGGAAAACTTCTCGGTATCCTCCCGCAGAATCCGCAGAGTCTGTTTGTCAAGGATACGGTCGAAAAAGACCTGCGGGAGATGTCCGGGGATACCGAACGCCTGCGGGATGTCATCGAAAAGACAGAGATCAGGCATCTGCTGGGAAGTCACCCGTATGACTTATCTGGCGGGGAACAGCAGCGGGCCGCCCTGGCGAAAGTGCTGTTGCTTGACCCGGAGATCATCCTTTTGGATGAACCGACAAAGGGGCTGGATGGATTTTATAAGAAGAAACTGGCACAGATCCTGAAAGGGCTGACGGCGGAAGGGAAGACGATCCTGATGGTTTCCCACGATATCGAATTCTGCGCAGAATACGGGGATACCTGTGCATTATTCTTCCACGGAAGTGTGGTGACAAGTGCACCGGCGCGGGAATTTTTTGCAGGAAACAGTTTTTATACTACGGCCGCCAACCGGATGGCACGCAAATGGTATCCGGATGCGGTGACAGCAAAGGATGTGATCGAACGATGCAGAGAATAAAACGGTTGGAAGCCAGTGACAGCAGCCAGGCGAGAGGGATGGATACCCAGGCGATGCTGCCGGTGCTTGCGATGGTGGCAGAACTGATTGCAATGCTCGGATTCCGCTGGGTATCCGTACCGGATCTTCGTTACAGCCCCTATGCACAGGCAGGGATGCTGTGGAAGCTGGAAGAGACAGCAAAAGGGATCGCCTGGAACTACCAGGTGCCGGAGGCGATGACCCGGGCGGCAGACCAGGCCGCCGGGTATCTGCGGATCGGGATGGCGGTGAGTGTGATCCTTGGTCTGTGCTTCATCCTGCAGGCGTTCCGGGTCAAAGTGAAAGCGAAAAGGCTTGGAAGACTCGCCTTTTTATGGAATACGGGGATGACGGCGGCTGTCCTGTGGTGGGCAACCGATACGAATATGGCACTGAACCTTTTGGAGGGGCGTGAGAACAATTTTATGAACCTGACGATCTACAGCCATGTGCAGCTGACCGCAGCGGCCTACCTGCAGATCGTGCTGGCGCTTCTGATCATCCCGTTTCTGGGGAAACTTCTGGATACCCGGAAGGAGTATGCAGCGGAATATTACCAGACCAGAATCGAGACGAAAGATACGGGGATCGGGAAGCGGACGATCCTTGCCTTTGTCCTGATCCTGACAGTAATCCCGGCGGTGATCTTTTTCGGGATTTTCTTTCTGAACGACCGGAGTGATTATTTTATCTCCATGTGCATCATCATTCTGTCGATGCTGCCGTTTTTCCTGGTTTTCGAAAACCGGAGGCCGCAGGCGCGGGAAGTGGTAGTGATCGCGGTGATGGCTGCCCTTGCGGTGGCAGGAAGGGCTGCGTTCTTTATGCTGCCCCAGTTCAAACCGACGGCGGCGATTGTCATTATCGCAGGGGTCGGGCTTGGCGCGGAAGCAGGATTTCTGACCGGTGCGCTGGCAGGATTTGTCTCAAACTTTTTCTTCGGGCAGGGACCGTGGACACCCTGGCAGATGTTTGCTTTCGGGATCGTGGGATTCCTGAGCGGCCTGATCTTTCGAAGAAAACGGGGAAAATGGAAACATTTTCATCTGTGGCTTTGCATCTACGGGGGACTGTCGGTGCTGGTCATCTATGGATTTTTGCTGGATACGGCATCCGTCTTTATGGGAATGGGCGGAATCAATAAGGCTGCGTTTTTAGCGATGTACGCAAGCGGTTTCCCGATGAATGTGATCCACGGAAGTGCCACGGTGATCTTTCTCGCGGTGCTTGGGGAGCCGATGCTTGCGAAACTGGAACGCATCCGGAAAAAATATGGGATACTGGAGCCGTAGGGTTCCGGTATGGATTGTGGAGGAAACAACTACTTTATGTGTAACTATGAAAATAAAAATGAGGACCGGAGGGTACTGACACAGAGAAATGCGGCGAGATACGGGAAAGAGGAAACCGTTAAGATCCCGGCGTATTATCAGATGATCGGTGTCAATGCTTTCCAGTCCAATATAAAAATGAAAAACCTGTTACTGCCAAATGGGCTGCAGGAGATCAGCACGAACGCGTTCCGGTGCAGCAAGGCGCTCCGGGAAGTAGCATTGCCACACAGTATCTACCGGGTGGGGAACGGCTGTTTTGCCGAGTGCCCTTCCCTTCGTGTTGCATATCTGTCGAATGGTCTGGATGAAATTTCAGAGGATCTATTCCGGGCTGACCGGCGGCTGCAAAAGGTTCTTTTTACCAAAGACAGTGAAATAAAAAGGATAAGAAAAAAGGCATTTTATGAATGTGCTACGTTGAATACCATCCTGCTGCCACCAAAGGTAGAAACCATCGAAGACCGGGCATTTTATAAGTGCAAGGAATTAAAGAAAGTTCGTTTCCCAAAAGGACTGAAAAAGGTGGGAAAAGAAGCATTTTACTTCTGTGGCCTGGAAAGCCTGGAACTTCCGGATACAGTAGAAGTACTGGATGAAAAAGCATTTTTTAAATGCATGTATCTGACAGAAGTAAAACTTCCGGAGAGCATCCGGCGGATTGAAAAATGGGTATTCCATGGATGTGCCCGTCTGCAGGTACTGGAGATCCGGCATGATCCGGAATACATCGGTGAATGGATCATCAACAAAGCTGCAAGGATCCGCTGCTACCGGGGATCCAAAGTGGATGCGTACTGCCAGGAGTCAGGATTTACCGTGGAATATATAGAATAACAGCGTATAGGGGAAATTACAGTGAATACTACCAACAGACAGATAAAAAAACCAACAGTTCTTACACAAAGAGCAGCCGCAAAATACACGAAAGCGAAAGAGGTCGTGATCCCGGCAGGGTATAAAGCCATTGGTGCCGAGGCATTTCAAAAGAACGGAATTGACAATATAAAGTTTCCGGCAGGGTTAAAAGAGATCGGAAAAATGCTTTTCGATTCAGCCGAAATATCAAAACTGTGGAACTTCCAAACAGTATCCTCCGGCTTGGAAACGGCTGCTTTGCGGACTGCCAGAATCTTCGATCCGTTACGCTTTCCGATCGTTTGGAAACAATTCCGGAAGAAGCGTTTTATGCAGATCGGATGATAAAAACCGTACAGTTTACAGAGAAAAGCCAGGTCAAAAAGATTCAAAAGTGTGCTTTTTATGAGTGCGCTAAATTAGATCAAATCCAGCTTCCTTTAGGAGTAAAAGAAATTGAAGAACAGGCTTTTACCGTTGCAAAAATTTGAAAACGATCTGTTTTCCCAAAGGGTTAAAAGTAATTGGCATGAATGCATTTTATTTTTGCGGCATGGAAAAACTGGAACTGCCGGACACCTTGGAAACAATTGATGTAAAAGCATTTTTTAAATGTACCCAGTTACAGGAAGTGAAGATTCCTGTAAGCGTCAGGAGTATCGAACGAGGAGCTTTTCATGGCTGCAACCGTTTGAAAATACTGGAATTCCGGCATGATCCGGATTTTATCGGTGAAGAACTTATCAATAAGTCAACACGGATCCGCTGCTACCAGGGATCCAAAGTAGATGCCTACTGCCAGGAACATGACTATATAACAGAGTATATCGAATAAGGAAAGAGTGTGGAGGAACATACAAGTGATAGATGTAGCAAAATCCAAAAAGAGACAGCCAGGGGAACTCCTGACAAAGAGTGATGCGATGAGATACGCAAGGGCAAGAACAGTAAGAATCCCGCAAACTTGTAAAGAAATTGAGGAAGAAACATTTTTGTCCAATGGAAAAATGATAACGCTGCTGTTACCAAATGGTCTCGAACAAATTGGGGACAATGCGTTTCGACGGAACCGTTTACTGAGGGAAGTCGCACTTCCGCACAGTATCTGTAAGGTAGGAAGTGGGTGCTTTTCCGAATGTGAGCTGCTGGAAGCGGCTTATCTTTCCAAACAGTTGAAGGTAATTCCGGAAAATATGTTTCGCTCGGACCGGCATCTGAAGAAGGTGCTTTTTACCAAAGACAGTCAGCTGGAAACCATTGAAGGCTTTGCTTTTTATGAGTGCAACGCGCTGGAAACGATCCTGCTGCCAGCCGGAGTCCGAGAAGTGGGGGACAAGGCATTTTATCATTGTAAAAACCTGAAAACAGTCCGATTTCCGAAAGGACTGAAACGGATAGGCAGGGAAGCATTTCATTTCTGCAAATTAGAACAGCTGGATCTTCCGGATACACTGGAAGAAATTGATAAAAAAGCATTCTTTTGCTGCAAGGAACTGACGAAAGTGGTCATTCCGGAAAGCGTACGAAAGATTGGAGCTGAGGCTTTCCATGGCATAGCAAAACTGGAAGTCATTGAGATTCGTCATGATCCGGAAGAAATCGGAGAAGATATTGTCAATAAACCGGTTCGGATCCGCTGTTACCAGGGATCCAAAGTAGATGCATATTGTCAGGAGCATGGTTACACGGTAGAATATATAGAAAAACAGTAATTGTAAAGGTACAAAGCAGTTACGAAAAAGAACAGAAAACATGTGAAGTGAGGAACCAGAAATGAAGTATCAGATGAATTTTACCACATCCCTGGACGATGTGACCCGTTTTACATCGGCAGAAGATTTACGGCAGTTTTATAAGGAACATGGCTGCAACGGACTGGAAGTGATGCCACTGCCATATTCTACATGGGAAGCACCGGATGCATATCAGGAGGCCAGTGCGTGTCCACTGATACAACCGGACATGGTAACCGGCGTTCACTGCTGTTGCCTTCAGGACTGGATGAATCAAAACAGAGAGGAACTGATCACTCACTACCGGAAAGATCTGGACTATGCAATGCGTATGGGTGCAGAATATGTGGTCTTTCATGTGGTACAGGTAGACGGGGAAGAAAGTTTCACCTATCAGATGAAACACACGAACCGAGAAGTGATCGATGCCGCTGCATCTTTCATTAATGAACTTCTGGACGGGCAGACCTATCATTTCTGGTTCCTCATGGAAAACCTGTGGTGGCCGGGTCTGACCTTCGAGAACCCGGAAGATGCCCGGGCACTGCTTAAACAGGTACATTACGAAAAGAAAGGCTTTATGCTGGATACCGGACACTACCTGCATACAAATCTGGATCTTCACGATCAGGATGCGGCCGTGGCCTGCCTGCATCAGATGCTTGACAATCACAAAGACCTGATCCCTTACATCAAAGGCATTCACCTGCAGGAATCCCTGACCGGGGAGTATGTGAAACAATGGCTGGCAGATGCTCCACACGAACTGCCTGAAGATCCGGCAGAGAGTTTTCGGGTGGTTTACGAACATATCTTTCAGCTCGACCGCCACGAACCGTTTACAGCCGCCGGGGTAAAGGGGCTGGTAGAACGGATCGATCCGCTGTATGTGACGTATGAATATATTACACGGAGCCGGGAAGAGCTGGCAGAGTATCTGGAGAAAGGAAGATTAGATAAAAATCAAATATAGAAGAAAAATTCTTAATACTATTACGGTAATACATTGTGTTTCTTTTATTAAAATGCTATCATTATTACAATGTTGTACGGATAATCTAATGAAACGAGTATGATTTGTTGAAATATAAATAAAAATATCCCGCCCAAATCATCTAATAGTGCGAACACCTAGAATCAGTGGTGGGATATAATTATTAGCTTTTGTAGATTATACCATCATGTATAGTGCGAACACCACAATCAAGTACATACACAGTATATCAAAAGAAGATACATTTTTCAACTAATAAGAAAAAAATTATAAGAATATATCAATTTTTAGCTACCTTCAAACACTAGAGAGAAGGAATAATATGTATAGTATCCCACTGTTTTATATATTTTTTTGTGTATTAGCAATTAGTTCGATATGGATTATTGTAATGCGCTGGAAAAGATATATGAAATATTCTAATGGAACATATAAAAATGCAGGACAGAATTTAATTTTTAAAACAGAACTATCTCAGAATGAAATAATTCGAAAAATGGAAACACATGATGCAAAGGATACATTGGACTATGATTTTTATGAAAAAAATGGTGAGTATTTTCTCAAAGTAAAAGGAGTAAAAAGACTTGTTTTTAATGGAATATTAACAGCGGATTTTAAAGTCGATTTTTTAGAAAATGCACAAAGATATATTATTGTTCATCAGGGTAACAATTTTCAAATGTTATATTCATCAGGATATGAGGCAGAAATATTTGAGTTTATGGTAAAAAAATTAAATTGTATTCCTCAAGAAAAGATAAATGGGTAAAAATGAAAAGATATAAAAAAATAATAATACTTGCAGTTGGAAACCTGTTGGTGCTATCAGC
>ERZ824978.1474-NODE-1474-length-25160-cov-3.834176_pt1 | contig 25160 bp, 25 predicted proteins | sample MGYA00519860_ERZ824978 | MGnify/ENA primary metagenome ERZ824978 (study PRJEB31778, sample SAMEA3449184) | human gut metagenome | biome: human gut; feature: human-associated habitat; material: faeces | place: United Kingdom | collected 2010/2012 ... | reverse complement strand
TTTATTATAAATTCAAAAATTTGTGAAATCGCATTTTTATAAGCTTTTCGTACAGAATTAAAATAAGCATTAATGCAAGCTGACATCGCAATAAAAGGTAGACCAATAGCAATATAAAATAAAGGTTTACTTGAAACCCTGTTATGTAAGCAAGCTGAGGTAATAAAATTAGAAAAAATAATAATTAAACTACCTGCAACAATTCCAAGAAGTAAACTGAAAAATATACAAGTTCTAACAGCTTTTATACCTGTCTTTTTATTTTCTAATGCAAATTTTTCAGAAACAATACAAGTGACTGCAATATTCAAGCCAGAAGTTGCAACTGTAATAAAAAACAAATATACTGCCATTACTAAACTAAAAATGCCGACTGCTTCAGAACCTATTTTATTAGAAATATATATATTAAAAATTAATGTTACAAATCTCATAAATAATGCGGTTAATGTAAGAATTGTACCATTAATTAGAAAAAGTTTGCTTTTTTCTCTCAAAATAATTCACCTCTTTAAGGGTATTCTCGAGATGAATTTTTATGATAAAAAATATTAATTTTTATAAAAGGACGCGAAATTTGTCGTAAAAAAGTGTTTTTTTAAATTGACAAAAACCAAAAAATATGATAATATAACTAACTGTGAAACACAAATAACAAAAAATAACACAAATGGTATAATTGGAAACGAACATTATTCAAAAAGAATAATGACTAACGAACAACACAAAAAGTGTTGTATTTTTTTGTTAAAAATAAAAGGAGGAACAAATGGAAAACGAAGAAAACATACTAGGAAAAGAAAAAATCGGAAAACTAATCAGAAAATTCTCAATACCATGTATAATATCGCTATTAGTAAACTCACTATACAACATAGTTGACCAAATATTCATCGGTTGGGGAGTTGGTTATTTAGGAAATGGGGCAACAAACGTAGTATTCCCATTAACAATGATATGCTTAGCATTTTCATTAATGTTTGGAGATGGAGCATCAGCATATCTAAGCTTAAAATTAGGAGAAAAGAAAAAAGAAGAAGCAGGAAAAGGCGTAGCAAATGGAATTGCAATGTCTGTAATTATAGCTTTAATTATGTGCGTAATAACATTAGGATTTTTACCACAACTATTAAATGTATTTGGATGTACAGACAATTTAAGAGAATATGCCTTAAAATATGGTTATATAATAGCAATAGGATTACCATTTATGATGATAGGAACAACATTAAACTCTATAATAAGAGCAGATGGAAATCCAAAATATGCAATGACATCAATGGTTTTAGGAGCAATTTTAAACACAATATTAGACCCAATTTTTATATTTGTATTTAAAATGGGAGTTGAAGGTGCAGCAATTGCAACTGTAATAAGCCAAATATTAACATTTATAATTAATATATGTTATATTAAAAAATTCAAATCAGTAACATTAAATAAAGAAAGTTTCAAAATAAAAGCAAGTGTAGCAAGAAAAGTAGCAATGCTTGGAATAAGTAGTTTTATAACACAAATGAGCATAGTTGTAGTTATGGCATTTGAAAACAATTTACTAGGAAAATATGGTGGACAATCAAAATTTGGTTCAGAAATTCCAATCACAGTATTAGGAATAGTAATGAAAATAAGCCAAATATTAAATAGTATAATAATAGGAATTGCAGCTGGAGCACAACCAATAATTGGTTATAACTATGGAGCTGGAAAATATGACAGAGTAAAGAAAACTCTAAAAACAGTATTAGGATTAAGTGTTATTATAAGCACAATAGCATTTATTTTATTCCAAACAATACCAGATAAATTAATATCAATATTTGGTAGTGGAGATGCAAATTATATGGAATTTGCTTGTATAGCATTTAGAACATATTTAATGTTAGTAATATGTAATGGAATTCAAATCCCATCAGGAATATTCTTCCAAGCAATTGGAAAAAGTGTAAAAAGTGCAGTGTTATCATTATCAAGACAAATACTATTCTTAATACCAGCAATGGTAACATTTGGAAAACTAAGGGGAATAGATGGAATATTATATGCTGGACCATTTGCTGATGGACTTGCATTCTTAATAGCTTCAACATTATTAATCTTAGAAGTTAAACATTTAAGAAATAATGAAAATAAAGAAACAGTAACTGTTGAAAAAAAATCAGAAGTAGAAAATCAAAATGGAAGAAACATAGTAATAACAATAGCTAGAGAGTATGGTTCAGGAGGAAGATACATAGGAAAATTAGTTGCTGAAAAACTAGGAATAAAATTATATGATAAAGAATTTGTTAAAAAAGTAGCAGAAGAAACAGGACTTTCAGAAGAATTTATCAAAAATAATGAACAAAAAAGAGATGCTTTAGCAGATTTAAATAACGGTTATTATTTTGGACTAAACAATGCAGATGAATTATTCTTAAAAGAATCAGAAATAATTAAAAATACAGCAGAAAAAGAATCATGTGTAATTGTTGGAAGATGTGCTGACTTTATATTAAATGATAGAAAAGATGTAACAAAAGTGTTTATTTACAGTGATATGGAAAATAAAGTAAAAAGAGCAACAGAATTCTATGGTTTAGATAAAGCAAAAGCAGAAAAAGAAATAACAAGAATAAATAAATTAAGAGCAAATCATTATAAACATTATACTGAAAAAGAATGGAACAATCCAAACAATTATGATTTCTGTATAAACAGTGATACATTAGGTGTAGAAAAATCAGCAGACTTAATATGTGAAATGGTGAATAAAAAAACTGACCAATTAGTGTAATGACATTTTAAATAAAATAGTGTATTATAAATAAGGCAACTAAAACAGTTACCTTATTTTTATATATTAGGAGAAAATTCATGAGAAAACAAAGAGAAGTAAAAGAATTTAAAAATGTAAAAGAAATAATTTATAATTCAGCAAAGGAATATAGCGATAATGTGGCTTTTATAAAAAAAGAACAAATTAATAAAAAAGCAGAATATACAAATATAACATATAAAGACCTTTTAAATCAAATAAATTATTATGGTACAAAATTATATGATATGGGACTAAAAAACAAAAGAATAGCCATTGTAGGACGTAATAGATATGAATGGGTACTAGCTCATCTAACAAACCTTTTAGGAGGAATAGTTTCAATTCCATTAGACAAAGATTTACAAATTGATGAACTAGAGAATTCACTAATAAGAAGTAAAGCAGATGCTGTGGTATTTGATGAAAAATACATTGAAAAAATACAAAAAATAAAAGATGATAACAACACAAACATAAAAGAATATATTTCAATGTCGAAATTAGAAGGATTTTTAGATATGAATTCTTTATTAGAACAAGGAAAAGAAATTTATGAAAAAGGAAATAAAGAATTTGTAGAAACAAAAATAAATTCATACGAAATGGCCATTTTGCTATTTACATCTGGAACAACATCAAAATCAAAAGCAGTAATGCTTTCACAAAACAATATTGCATCAAATATATATGCAATGCAAAAAGTAGAAGGAATATATGAAACAGATTCAAACTTAGCCTTTTTGCCATTTCATCACATATTTGGTTCAACAGCATTAATAATGATGTTAGCTTGTGGTGTAAGAACATCATTTCCAGACGGATTAAGATACATTGCACAAAACTTAAAAGAATATGAAGTATCTGTATTTGTCGGTGTGCCATTATTAGTAGAAGCAATTTATAATAAAATTTTAAAAGAAATTGAAAAACAAGGAAAAACAAAATTAATAAATAATGCAATAAAAATTAGTAATGCATTATTAAAAATAAAAATTGATATAAGAAGACTATTGTTTAAACAAGTATTAGAACAATTAGGAGGAAAATTAAGATTCGTAATTTCAGGTGGAGCACCACTAGATCCAAAAGTTCAAAAAGGATGGAATGATTTAGGAATAAAAATGGTTCAAGGTTATGGACTAACAGAAACTTCTCCAGTAATATGTGCAGAAAATGATTTCAAAACAAGAAACGGTTCAATAGGAGTTCCTATGGAAAATGACACAATAGAAATTGTAAATAAAGATGAAAAGGGAATAGGAGAACTTAGAGTAAAAGGACCCAATGTAATGCTTGGATATTATGAAAATGAAGAAGAAACAAATAAAGTCTTAAAAGATGGATGGTTCTATACGGGAGATTTAGGATACCAAGACAAAGATGGATTTATATTTATAACAGGTAGACAAAAAAATATGATTGTTTTAAAAAATGGAAAGAAAATCTTCCCTGAGGAGGTAGAAACCCTAGTAAACAGAATTGATTTAGTTGAGGAGTGTATGGTTTTCGGATTACCTGATGAAAAAGATAAAAATGATATTACTTTGTCTGTTAAGGTGGTTTTAAATAAAGAAACTGCTAAAGAAGAAAAATATAAGGGCATGAGTGATGATGAGTTAAAAGATATTATTTGGAATAAGATTAAGACTGAGGTTAATGAGACTGTGCCTAGATATAAGCATATTACTAATATGATTTTTAGTAAGGAGGAATTGGTTAAGACTACTACTAAGAAGGTTAAGAGAAATGAGGAGATGAAGAAGATTTTAAATAATGGTCTTTAAATTGACCGCCCCCAAAAGAAGTATTTTTTGATATTTTTGTTGCCCCATTTAAGAAAATGTAACTCACTGGCGTTCGAACATTTTCTAAAACGGTCACCCACGGATCACTGCAATATCAATAAATACTTCCTTTGAGGGCTTTTCTACTTTTTGGATTTTTTGTGTTTTTTAGTGCTTTAATATTAATTCCTAAAAATTTGGGGAAATTTTTAGGAATTTTTTTGTGGCTTTTTTTAACTTCTTAAGAGGTCTATCCAGCTGTATATGATTTGTTTACATGTAGTGAATGGAGTTATTTTGTCTATGTTGTTTTCGGCTACTAGATTAGTTGTGGCTAAGGTTTGACCATCAAGTGTAAAGGTAACTTCTCCAATTTTGTCTCCTTTTTTTAGTGGTGCTTGTATATTATCATTTATAGTTATATTTTGTGTTATTTGATTTTCTTTTCCTTTTTCTATTAATGTACCAGCATTATCTTCTAGAATTGCATTAACAGTGTTTTTAATACCTTTACTTACATTAACATTTTGAATTACATCATTTTTGTTTCCAAAGTTTTTAAAAGAGAATTTGCTAAAACCATAGTCTAAAAGTTTTGATGCTTCAGCAAATCTTACTTTAGTAGATGGTGCTTTCATAATAACAGCTATTAAAGAAAGATCATCTCTTGTTGCACTTGCTGATAGATTATATAAAGCTAGGGAAGTTGAACCAGTTTTTAGCCCAGTAATACCTTTATAGGTTCTAATTAATTTGTTGGTATTAACTAATTGTGATTTACCATCTCTTAAAGAATCCATCCAAATTGTTGTATATTTTGTTATATCAGGATGGTTACTTAAAAGCTCACGAGACATTAAAGCTATATCATATGCAGATGTTATATGACCGTCTTCATCAATTCCATGACAATTTTTAAAAGTCGTATCATTCATACCAAGTTCTTTAGCTTTATCATTCATCATTTGAACAAAAGCTTCTTCAGAGCCAGCAATATGTTCAGCCATTGCTACTACACAATCATTTGCAGAAACTACACAAATTGCTTTTAACATTTCATCAACTGTTAGTGTTTCTTTTGTATCAAGCCATATTTGAGAACCTCCCATAGACCTTGCATTTTCAGAGCATGGTATTTGGTCTGTATATGAAAGTTTTCCACTATCAATTTGTTCCATAATCAAAAGAATGCTCATAACTTTTGTTACAGAAGCGGGACGTAATTTTTCATGACTATTATGAGAATATAAAACTTGACCAGTAGATTGCTCAATCAAAATAGCAGAGCCACTTTCAAGGTTTAAAGAGTTATTATCTTCAACATTAATAGACGTATTAATTGAAGAAGAAGTTTCTAGGGTAGCAGAATAATCAGAAGACCAAATGTAAGAACTTGAGGTGTCATAACAAAGAGATATTGTAGTAAAAGATAATACAAAAATAAATATAATAAAAGTTAAAACAAATTTACGCATAATAAGCCTCCTAAAGGGTAATTAATTTAGTATAAATATATGTTGATAAAAACAATTTAGAATAAAAATTGTAAAAATCTAAAACCCTTGACATTTGGGACAAAACATATTAATATATAAATGTAAAAAGTAAAGGATGTTGAAAAATATGATTAATATAGTTGTTAAAATATTAGGGATTTTATTAGTTCTATCAGGTGTTATTTTAATATATGATGCAAGAAATATAACAAAGAAATTTTTTGGATTTGGAGACCAAAATGAGGGAAGTTCTGGACTAAAAATAATAGGATTTATTATTGCAATAGTTGGAGGAATAATAATATTTGTTGTAAAATAGATTTTTACATATGAAAATAGCCATTTTGTAAATAAAATTGACATAACAACATAAATGTTGTATAATGGAATAAGTCAGCTAAGAGCTGATTAATAAATATAAAGCGAGGATTAGATAAAATGAACAACAATGTAAAGCAGGATCACACTACAGTATCAACATCTGGAGTAAATAAAAACTCAACATCTTCTAAAAAAGAAGAGTATGAGGCAGCAGGCATACCAGTAGACAGGTTGGTAGTTTGCAATGGTTTACCTATTAGTGTTGATTAATTAGTGTGAACTAATCCAGAAAAGGAGCATTTTTATAATGCCCCTTTTTCTTACCTCAACTTTGAAAATTAAAAAAATTTAAAAATACTATTGACAATAAAAGTTTAAATGTGCTATTATAAATAATGTCAATAAAAAATGCGGATGTGGCGGAATTGGTAGACGCGCTGGTCTTAGGAACCAGTGCCAACGGCGTGGGGGTTCGAGTCCCTTCATCCGCACCAAGTAAAGTTTTCAAGTTTTTTAAGAAATTAAAAAATATGAAAACTTTATTTTTTTCTAATTTAATAGCATTATAATTATTTAAAATATACTGAAATTTAGCAACAACCATACTTTAAATTTATATTTTCTAATACTTAGTAACAACGATTTTATAGATTTTATAAAAAACTTAAAATTAATAACAACTAATAAATAAATAACTCAAAATTGTACTTAGAAACCAGAGTCAATGATGTGGAAAATTGGGTCTCTTCATCAGTACTATAAAGTGAGAAAACATGGCTTTTTATAAAAATCAATGCAGAATTTTACAAATTTCTTTACTTTTACACGTAATTATTATATAATGTTCACATAATATTAGCAATTTGCTAATTAACTTTTTAATCCTGTTTTACAGGTTGATATATAGACAGTTACAACAAAATGAATATTTTAAGGAGAAAAATTTATGATTGAAAATCTTTTAATTGTCGGAGGAGTAGTCTGTGGTATTATTTTTTGTATTGTTATGACGGTATTATCAACTAAGAACTATATAATACTAAAAAAATCATACAAAAAAACAAAGAAAAGCCAAGAAAAAAGACTAGAGGATGCAATGAGATTTTATCTTTTAGCTACACAACTTAAATATAAAATAAGAAGTGGTTGGGATGAAACTCATTGGAATGTCAGTAAAGAACGACTTGAAAGTATAGCAGAACATGTTTATGGCACATGTATATTAGCGATAAGTATTGATTCAGAATTTGAAACATACTTAAATATTAATAAAGTTATAAAAATGCTTGCTATTCATGAAATAGGAGAAGTTGTCATAGGAGATATTACACCATTTGATAATATTACTCATGAAGAAAAGATGAAAATAGAACATAAAGCTATGAAAAATGTTCTTGGAGACTTAATTAAGAAAGATGAGTTATATTCATTATTATTGGAATTTGATAACCAAAAAACAAAAGAAGCTATTTTTGCACATTATTGTGATAAAATGGAAGCCGATATTCAAGCAAAAGTTTATCAAGATATGGGATGCCAACATTCTTTAGATGAACAGGAGAATAATATTGTTTTCAAAAGTCAGAGAGTTCAGCAAATGGTAAAAGATGGAGCTAAATCTGTTTTCGATATTTGGTATGAATGGGATAAAACATTGTATTGTGATGATGAGACATTCGCCAATATTCTTGATTATTTGAAAGAAATTAATACTCAAAAGATTTTTAATTTAACTTGAAATTTGCTCTACCATTAGATCATACTAGAGATGGATTTATAATGGTAATGAAAAAAGAGAAAAAGTAAAGTATGGAGTTCGTTTTTTACGGACTTCTTGCTTTATTATAAGCATTTTCTTATATAAGATTTAATGTCCAATAGGTTGATTTTAAAATGAAAAAGTAGTATAATTAAACTAATATAGTTATATTTCACGTATATTTTATGTGAAAACTATAAATAATGAATTAAAAAGAGAGGTAAAATTATGTTACGGAAAAAGTTAATCAAAATAGGAATGACAATTGGAGTTGGAGCCATGGCAATTGGTGTTTTTTGGAATTTGAATAATAATAATAATAATAACAAGATTTCAAAACCTATAATACCAGAAGATTTGATGGAAAGTACGCAAAAAGAAGAAGAACAATTTCCAATTTTCCAAAAGAGTAAGACGGAGTATGACGAATTGAAAAAGTATGCTTTTAAAGAAATTAAAGACAGATGTGTATATTCGTTAGACGATAGGATTTTTCTGTTAACGGAAGATTCCAACAGTGATGATGTGATTTGCTTTGCTGATTGTTCGACAGAACAAAAGGCCAGGCCTCTGGCGATAACTAGAGATGGCGATTTTATGGTTCTTGAGACAGAAGAAGGAGAAAAAATTGCTGTTAAAATGGAGGCAAGCCAGAGTGAGCGAATAATTGAACCAAATAAAAATCTGATTCAGTTTGAATCATTTGAGGACAAAGATTCATTATTTAAACTGGAAATAGTAGAATGATTTTTATTTCTACTTATAAAATAGACCTACTTTTAGTGAGTAGGTCTATTTATATTGAGTACGCAATTGAATGCGTATCATACATCAATTTGTTTACGAAAAAATAAAAAATTTTACAATTATATTACAATTCCTCAAATTTATTGACTAAAAAAATAAGCAATGATATAATAAAACGGAAAAAGTAAAAAAATATCAAAAAAGGAAAAATATATACAAAAAACGAAAGAATTGGAGGAAACAACAAAGATGAAAACGCTAAAAAAAATATTAGCAAGTATAATAATCTTAACAATAATAACATACATATTATCATCAATAATAATTCAAAATAAATCATTAGCAGTAACACAAAGTACAAGTACAGACATTAATTCAATAGATACTGCAAAATATCCGGGAATAAAAGAAAAAATACAAGCATTACAAAAGAAATACCCAAATTGGAAATTCAAAATACTTTATACAGGGTTAAACTTTAATGAAGTAATAGCAAACGAATATACAGGACACGGAAAATCTCCTAAGAACCTAATATACAAATCAGCAAATTATCAAGGAGCATGGATTTGTTCAATCTGCAAAGAAAGAATATATGACAATGGAAATTGGAGATGTGCATCAGAAGAAGCAATAAAATATATGATGGACCCAAGAAATTCAATAAATGAGTCTGATATATTCCAATTTGAAGAATTAACAAAAACAGATACAGATATAAACACAATAAAAAATATGACAAACGGAACTTTCCTAGCAGGCTATGAACAAGCAATAATAAATACAGCTAATAGTAATAATGTAAATGCTTGCTATATAGTTGCAAGACTAATACAAGAACAAGGAAAAACAGGAACAGTTTTAACATCAGGGAAAGGGTATAATGGTCAATATGTTGGATATTATAATGCGTTTAATAGGGGTGCTTCTGGAAACTCAACAGAAGCAATATTATTAAATGGATTAGCAACAGCACAAAAATATGGATGGACAAGCTTAGAAAAATCAATAAGTGGTGGAATTGATTTTATAGCAAATCAATATATACATAAAGGACAAAATAACTTATATTTACAAAAATTTGATGTAGAAGCAACAAATGGTCTATATTCAAATCAATATATGCAAAACCTAATGGCAGCAGAAAATGAGGGACTAACATTAAAAAATACATATATAAACACGAATGCAATGTCATCATCACATACATTCATAATACCAGTTTATGAAAATATGCCTAAAGCAGATTGCGCAAGACCTTCTACAAATGAGACAAGCAACGTAACCACAGACTTAGTAAGAGTAAATGTTAATAGTACAATAAGATTAAGAAATGCTGTGAATGGCAATAATACAGTTGGATGGCTATATAAAGATGAAATTGTAACTAGATTGGAAAAAGCAACAGCTAAAGTTAATGGAACTTATTGGGACAAAATAAAGAAAGCAGATGGAACAACAGGGTATGTAGCTAGAGAAACTTATGAGAGTGAAAGTGAATATAAATTGTATTTAGTTCCTATAAGTGAAGATAGCGGAAATAATAGTAATAACAATAATAGCAATGAAAACAATCAAATTCTAAAAGGTGATGTAAATAAAGATGGAAAAATAACATCAAGTGATTATGTCTTAATAAAAAATTATATAATGGGAACAAGAGATATGACTGAAGAAGAAAAGAAATATGCAGATTATAATGGAGACGGAAAAATAACATCAAGTGACTATGTTCTTATTAAAAATTATATAATGAATAATTAATAAAGGAGACCAACTATGAAAAAAGTTATTAAAAGTTTAATAGTAACATTTATGATGATTTTGATAATAGCAGTTAGTATGCCAAAATCTAATGCAGCAGGATTAACAATATCATTTTCAAAATCAAGTGCAAATGTAGGAGAAAGCGTAACTGTTACAGTAAATGGAACAGGGATCGCTGGTAAAATAGCATTGAGTGTATCAGGAAATGCAACAGTAACGCCAAGCAATGTTTGGGTTGATAATTCATCTGCAACAGCCACGGTTAAAGTAAATGGAACTGGAAGTATAAAAGTTACAGCAACTCCAGTTGATGCTTCAGATTCTATAACAGCTAATCCATTTACAACAGCAACAGCAGGAACAATAACTGTAGCAACAGCAAGTACAAATAATTCAAACCAAAGCAATAATTCAAATTCAGGCTCCAATTCCAATGCTAGTTCGACAACACAACAACAAACAAAATCCAATGTAGCAACTCTAGCAAACTTAGGGATAAAAGGACAATACGACTTTACAGGATTTAAAGCAACAAAAACATCATACTCAGTAACAGTACCAAACGAAGCAGAGTCAGTAGAAATATATGCAACTAAAGGTCAAAGTGGGCAAAAAATAACAGGAACAGGAGTAAAACAATTAAACGAAGGTGCAAATACAGTAAATGTTGTAGTAACAGCAGAAGATGGAAAAACAACAAAAACATATACAATTAATATAGAAAGAAAAGCATCTGAGGAAACAACAGAGACCTCTGAAGAAAGTTCAGAAGAAACATCAACAGAAGAACAAGAAAGCTTTGGACTAAAAGAATTAAAGATAGAAGGAATAGAAATTACACCAGAATTTAAAACAGACATATATACATATACTGCAGAATTAAAAGATGATAAAACAAGTTTAGAATTAACAACAATACCAACAGAAGAAAATGCAGAAATAGAAGTTACAGGAAATGAAGATTTAAAAGATGGTGAAAATCTAATTACAGTAATAGTAAAAGAAAAAGATACAGATAAAACAGCTACATACCAAATAACTGTAAACAAAGTATCAAATGAAAAAAATATAACTGATGCAACAGTAAATAAACTACAACTAAGTAAAAAGAAAATAATAATTTTAGGTGCAGGAATAGCAGTTTTATTATTAATTATAATATCAGTAGTTGTTATTATAAAAAGAAGAAAAAATGCAAATAATAATGGAGAATATTACTATAGTGAATTATATGGTAATAATGATAAAGAAGAAAATTTACAAGAACAAATAGATGAAGATTATGAGGAACAACCAAAAAGTAAGAAACATTCAAAAGGTAAGAGATTCAAATAATAAGAGGGATATGTATGAAAAATATAAAACAAGCTGTAACTCTTGATACTGTAGAGAGAAAGAGAGAGAGCACGTTATAGTCTACTAAAAAATAAAAAAATTAAATAGTATTTAAAAGATGGGAATATTACAATGAAAAAATATGTTGTAATATTGCTGTCTTTTAGTCGTTACAAAAATTTTATTAAAATTTTAAATTATATAAAAAATAAAGGAGGAAAAGTTTAAAAAATAATTATAAAATACAATATTTTTAATCAAATTTTGTGCCTTGAAGGAAAGGAATGATAGTAAATATGAAAGTTTTAGCAGTTGGAGATATAGTAGGAACAGCTGGAATTAATAAATTAAAACAAAGCTTAAAACAAATAACAGAAAAAGAAAAAATAGATTTCATTATAGTAAATGCAGAAAACTCAGCAGAAGGAATGGGAATAACAGAAAAAAACTTTAAAGATATAACATCATTAGGAGTAGACTGTATAACAATGGGAAATCATACTTGGGGAAAAAAAGATATATTCAAATTTATAGATAGCCCTAAAATAATAAGACCGGCCAATTACCCAGAAGGTGTTGTTGGAAAAGGTTACAATATTTATACATGCAAAGGCAAAAAAATAGCAGTAATGAATTTAATTGGAAGAGTTGATGTAAATATATTAACAGAAAATCCATTTTTAGAAGCAAAAAAGATAATAGAAAAAATTCAAAATGAAGCAGATATGATATTTATAGATTTTCATGCAGAAGCAACAGCAGAAAAAATAGCATTAGGTTATTATTTAGATGGAAAGGTAACAGCAATATTTGGAACACATACACATGTACAAACAGCAGATGAAAAAATATTACCAAATGGAACAGCATACATAACAGATATAGGAATGACAGGTCCAAAATATAGTGTAATAGGAATGAACATACAATCATCAATTAAAAGATTTGAAACAGCATTACCAGAAAGATATAAAATAGCAGAAGGAGACTGTATATTAAATGCAGTAGTGTTTGATATTGACGACAAAACATCTAAAGTAAAAGAAATAAAGAGAATATATATACAATAATTGATAAAAATCGATTAATGTCGAAAAAATAATTTTATTGCGATGAAAACTTCCAGAAATTTCCAGAAAACTATTTACAAATTTTTCCAGTTATTGTAAAATACCATTATAAAAAGTTGCAACAAAAATAAAATTATTAGGAGGCAAAAGAAAATGGAAATTTTAAAAATTTCATCAAAATCAAACCCTAATTCAGTAGCAGGAGCAATAGCTGGATTAGTAAAAGAATCAAGTAAAGCAGAAATGCAAGCAATCGGAGCAGGAGCATTAAACCAAGCAGTAAAAGCAGTGGCAATCGCAATAGGATTTGTAGCACCAGCTGGAGTTGATTTAGTATGTATACCAGCATTTGCCGATGTAGAAGTAGAAGGTGAAGATAGAACTGGAATAAAGTTAATTGTAGAATCAAGAACATAGAAGTTAAGGGGTCACATTTTTATGTGGCTTTTTTGATGCTTAGAAAAAGTAAAAAAACTATTGACAATTAAAATGAGGTATGTAAAAATAGGGGAAGAAGATATGGAGGTAATATAAATGGAAAAAGTAAGAAAATTTGAAGTAGCAAAAGGTTTTGAAGATAAAGGAATAAATTTACCAGTAAGAAAAACAAAATATTCAGCTGGTTATGATATTGAAGCTGCAGAAGATGTTATAGTTCCAAGTTTTAAAAAAGGAATGAATCCAACATTAGTAAAAACAGGAATAAAAGCTTACATGCAAGATGATGAAGTTTTAATATTAGCAAATAGAAGCTCAAACCCAAAGAAAAAGGGATTAATATTAGCAAATAGTATAGGTGTTATAGATAAAGATTATTATGGAAATCCAGACAATGATGGACATATAATGTTTGCATTTTATAACATAAAAGATGAAGATGTAGAAATAAAAAAAGGTGACTGCATAGGACAAGGAATCTTCCAAAAATATTTAGTAACAGATGATGATATTGCAACAGGAGAAAGATTAGGAGGATTTGGATCAACATCCAAAAATTAAAACTCAAAACTGAAATAGAATGGATAGTCAAGCTGGAAAAAATATAAAATTTTCTAATGCTTGAAAAATAAGGAAAAAATAGCAAAATAACATAAAAAGTCAAAATAAAAGCTTTGACTTTTTTTGTGTTTTGGTGTATAATAAATATGGTTAAAAAATCCAATAAAGTTATTTCATATTGACTTAACTTTATAATATTTTTTTGCTGAAAAATTTTGAAAAAATACTGAAAGGAGCTGACTTACATGTTTAGTGTAGGAGACAAAATAGTTTACCCAATGCATGGTGCAGGGACAATAGATTCAATAGAGGAAAAAGATATATTAGGAGAAAAACAATCATATTATATATTAAAAATGCCAAGTGATGTAAAGGTTATGATACCAACAGCAAAAGCAGAAGAAGTAGGTGTTAGAAATATAATAGATAAACAATCAGCAGAAAAAGTGTTTAAAATATTAGGTCAAGATGAAACAGAAATGGACAAAAACTGGAATAAAAGATATAGAAATAATATGGACAAAATGAAGAGTGGAGACATATACGAAGTAGCTGATGTTGTAAGAAATTTAAGTTTTAAACAAAAAGAAAAAGGACTTTCAACAGGTGAAAAGAAAATGTTAAACAATGCAAAACAAATTTTAGTAAGTGAATTAGTTTTAGCAGAACATGCAAATAAAGATGAAGTTGAAGAACAAATAGAAAACAAAATAAATACATCATTTATGACATTTAGAGCAGATACTGTTGAACAAGATAGTATTGTAAATAAATTTATTCCATTTGATGGAACAAATAGTTCAACAAATTTATAATTGATGTAAATCAGAAGATAAACATGTAATAAATGTTTTCTTCTGATTTTGATTTTTTAATAAATTATATAAAAATATATAATTAAAAAATTCGAAAAATATTTTTGAAAATTTTTAAAAAATGTATTGACAAATTTTTAATATAATATTATAATAGCAATTGTCGTTAGGACAAACCAGTTCAAATTATATATGCAGATGTGGCGGAACTGGTAGACGCACAGGACTTAAAATCCTGCGGTTGAATAAACCGTGCCGGTTCGATTCCGGCCATCTGCACCATTAGAACCTCAAGTGTTTCGGAAGATAAACTTGAGGTTTTAATTTTAAAAATAGTGCAAAGTTCTAACACTTTTCAAAAATTAGAATTTTTATAAATATTTAGAAATGTATCTTTTAAAACAGATTACCTAAAGCAAGTTCGGTAATTTGTTTTTTTGTATCTTTTGTGTCTAATGCAAGTTTATCACAAATAACACTTGCAAAAATTCTTTTATTTTCTATATCAGCATGTGCATATCTTAATGTAGTCTGAAAAAATGTAGAAATCAAGCAAATGTATATAAAAGCAGAAACAAGAATAAAGTAGCCTAAAAATAATTATTGAAATTGTAGAAAAAACATTGTTTTTAAAATAAAAATAAAGTATAATAAATCCATCCTTTTCAAAGGAAATCTTTGAGGAAGGAGGTGCAACTAGAGTGAGTTCATTTGATTTAATCTGGCGATTAATCATTTTGTTACTTTTAAGTAATAATGATGATGAAAGCCAAGACACAAACAAAGATTAATCTTTGGGGCAGGCGGACATCTGCCTTTTCTTTATTTTAAACAATAAAAAAAGAGATATGCGGACACATATCTCGTGCAAACCTTTGTGAGTTCATTCGATTTGCTAGCTAATGTTATTATAACATCAATTTTATTATATGTCAAATATTTTTTATAATTCATAATTTATAAAAAATGTTTAAAAATTTTATGAGTTTTAATCGTTATAATTTAAATCATCAAATAATTTACTATAGAAAATTTAAAAATAATTAAATAAAAATCTCCCCAAGCAAATTACTATGGGGAGTTGAGTTTTATTAAAGAAATTAGTTAATTAAACATCTAAAATTTTAAAATGTGTTACCACTTCATCGATAGAAATTTCATTTTGATCTGTAAATTTGTTATAAATATAATTAGTTTCACAAAAAGATTCTGGAATATTTTCTTTTCGTTTTCTTGTAACAAAGTTTAAAAATACTCCCATAAGTCCGCCTGATAATATAATGCCAATACATAGTAAAGTAAATGGTAATGTGCTCATTAAAATTCTCCTTTCAAAAATCTCTTAATAAAACATTTGGAATATCACTTATACTTTTTATTATTTTCTTCATCATTCATTTTTGAATCTTTAAAAAGTATAATAATACCTATCATAGATAAAATTGCAATAGGAATATTTTTTTCAGTACTTATAGTTGAAACTGTAAACATTACACAAAAAAGAAAAAGTAATAAAATAAAATTCACTGATGATATGATTTTATCTAATTTTCTGGATAAGTTTGATTCCTCTGGTTTTTTTACAAATTGTTCAAGAGCTTCATCTTCAAGTGGTTTTGATCGCTTTTGCTCTTCTAACATCTGCTGAAATTCTTCTTTTGATATTCCAAAAGCCGTTTTTTCTGTCTTGCTCTTATCATTCATAAAATTGACCTCCTATTCTTCCATTTGGAATTGTAATATTTGAATTATATCATAAAATAGCTAAAAATACTAGCATCTCACATAAAAATATGATAAAATATCTATAGTTTTCGTAGCTATGTAATATAAATATAAGGTAACTATTTATGCCTCTACCTCATAGAATGGCTCCAAATTTAATGGATAACTTGTTTAATTGGATGAATGACGTAAAAGAAGAAGGCATAATTGAAAGAGTTGGCTATACCCCCAATAGTATAATTATAGTAGAAAGTATATTAAATTTGATACAAATAAAGTTTTGTGAGGAAATATGAATAATAAAGAATATGAAAAATTTGAAAAAATCGGAGAAGGAAAATGTGCAAATATATACAAATCAGGAAATAATGTATATAAAATATTAAAAGAAAATACAGATTCAAAGAAGTTTTACAGCAAAGAAATGTTGCAACAATTAGCAGAAATCGAAAATGACTTATGTGTTTTTCCAAATGAAATATTAGAAGATGCTAATGAAAATTTAATCGGTTATTCAATGGATTTTGTTAATGGAAAAAAATTAAAAGATATAATATCTACATTACCATTTGAACAATTAGAATTAGCAATAAAAAAAGCAGAAAAAAATATCAAAGAAATCTCAGATCAAAACATTTTATTTGAGGATATGCATGATGATAATATTATGTGGGATGATGAAGCTAAAAGTATAAAAATAATAGATACAGATTTCTTTAAAAAAATAAATGAAAATTCAAATTTAAAAAATATTAATTATCAAAGTTTTGCGGGAACATTGCAAGGAATAATAGATGCAAAAATAAATGAATATGGAAAAAACGAAAATGAACAATTTAATCCTTTCTATGATGTCACAAGTTTAAAATATAAAGATGGAAAAAAATTATCAATCAATGAATATATTTTAAATTTAAAAAACGTAGTAGAAAATGATTTTGGAAAGAATTTTAATAATCTTAGTGAAATAGAAAAAGCTTTGAAAGAAAAGCAATACAACTTTGAAGAAAAACAGCATATGGAGCAAATAGCTAATAATTTAACGTTAAAAGAAAAGATAATAAGAGCTTTAGTTAAAGGAAAATATCTTAGAAAAATTCCTTTTGTAAATAAAATTATTAATAAAAATATAAAGATGTTACCATCTAATGTCAAAGAAGTTGTATGTGATAAAAGAGAACAATTTCGTAAGGAATTAAGAAACTTTGAACCTAATGTAGAGCCACAAGAAAAAAAGAATGATTTGAATATGGAAAGACAAAATGAAGTTAACAATCACGATGAAATAGAATTGAAATGAATAAAAAATATGATGTGTAAATACAAGATGATATTGATTTATGTAAATATAGAAAAGAAAAATAATAAACCTCAACTTCCATAGTAGTTTACATGGGGAGTTGAGGTTTATTAAAGAAATTAGTATAAAGATTTAAAATGTGTCACCATTTCATTAATAGAAATTTCATTTTGGTCTGTATAATACACAATGCTACTACATATTTTATATTCGTTATTATTGATTATAATATAAAAGTATTTACTTTATTATGTAAATATGATATAATTTATTTATGCATTTTTTAATTATGCATATCATTATTAGGAGTGCATGGTAACTAAAATTATAACATTTGAAAGGAGAAAGATTAATGAGAAAAAATGGACGGAAAGAGATAACTTATATTTTCTCGAATGGATTTAAAGGTGTTACATCAGATGGAGGTTTGGTTTTTGATGCTGATGTTTATCTTCCTAATCTTAAAAAAGAAAGCAACTGGGTAGAAACCGAATTTAAGTTAATGACGTATGAAAATGGAATTATGGAAATTGCTATTGACAGTGAAAAAACAATTTCTATAGTTGTCAGTTTAGTATGTGGAATTTTTTCAAAAAGTAGCAACTTAAATGAAGTGGATTCTGTTATTTTTAATTATCGCAATGTCCGTTTGCAGATTTGGAAAAATACAGGAAGAAAAGATATAATCTGTATGTTAATGAAAGCTATGTCTGGACCTGATTACAAGAATGGAGATAATGAAATCCATGTTAATACAGATATTTGTCAAAACCACAAACCACTTAGAAACTCTGATATTGATGATGGGGAAAGTCGTTGGGCTAATTGTTTATATTTCAGTCAATTATTTAGAAGAAATCTTTTAATTTTTAGAGATATGTATGTAATAAATGAAAACATTTGTATTTCAGCTATAAAAAATGGAGTTGTAACGATTGAGAGTCCAACATATGATTTTGATGTTTTTGAGTTTATTACAAGCTTAAAAAAATTTTTCATTCCTTATTCAAACTCATATGGAGTAAAAGCTTTAGAGGTTGAATTTGATAATTTTTCTATAAAAGTTGATGAGCAAAATATTGATAGAATATTATATTTGTACAACATGAAATGTTATATGTCTAATGCTTTAGATGAAAAGAAAAAGCAGGAGTATTATAACTCTATAGAATATATTCAAAGACATGCAAAATTGCTTAAAAAGAATTATAGAAGAAAGCTTGTTATTAAAAAAGTAAGAAATTTTCAGAAGAAAAATACAGATTTTAATGTGGTAAATGAAAAAAAGCAGAAAGAATGGGAAGATTTTAAGGCAAGAAATAAAGATGCTAAACAAAAATGTATTATACATTTTTCAATAGTGTGGGCACAGTATATGGAATATTTTATGTTTAAACATAATAAAAAGTTGTCTGATATATGGGAATTGAGTTCTAAATTAGCTGGTATATCTGATAGATGTTTATTAGAATATCGTATCCATAGAGAGGCAACGTTTATATTGTCTATATTTTGGAAATATGGCAAAGAATTAATAGAACTGTATAGCGACAAAGCTTCAAACCCCCCACTTTTTATGGTAACAATTCCATTGTAAATTGTTATAATTAATCAACAAAAGGGCTAGATATTTTTTATCTTAGCCCTCTTATTTTTTTATTTCCACAATACCCCCTAATAGGACAAATATCACACTTAGGACTTCTAGCAACACAAATATTTCTACCATGCCAAATAAGCAAATGATTAACATCCTTCCAATACTCTTTAGGAATAAGTCTAATCAAATCCTGTTCAATCTTTTCAGGCTCTTTTTCACTAGAAAAGCCAATCAAATTAGAAATTCTTTTAGCATGAGTATCAACAGCAATACCTTGAGCATCATCAAAAACTTCAAGCATAACAACATTAGCAGACTTTCTACCAACGCCAGCAAGAGACATTAAATCTTTCATATTATTTGGAACAATACCGCCAAAATTTTCTAAAACCTGCTTAGCACATAATTTAATATTTTTAGCTTTATTCTTATAAAAACCACAAGGATGAATAATATCTTCCAATTCATTAATATCAATATTAGCAAAATCTTCAATAGTTTTGCATCTATCAAAAAGAGCAGGAGTAGTCTTATTAACTCGGTCATCAGTACATTGAGCAGAAAGCATAACAGCTACAACCATTTGAAAAGGAGTTTTAAAATCTAAACTACATTGTGCATCTGGGTAAGTATCTTTTAAAATATTAATTATATTAATTGCATCATTTCTTTTCATATATAAACCTCTTATCTTATAAATTTAATATAATTATATAAGGAAAATAATCAAAAAGCAATAACAAATAAAACCATTATTTCATATTATTTGACATACTTTGTTTTAAAATTAATAATTAACCAAGAGCATATTTTACATAAAAAGGAACAATAAAATAAAACAACTAATATAATATATAAAAACAATTAGGAGGTAATAATATGTTATGTGCATTGAAAAAAACATTAGGAGTAATATTAATAGGAATAGGATTAGGAATATTATTAGTATTATTGCTTCCACTAACAGGTTGGCTTTTTATAATAGGAGTAGCATTAGCTTGTGTAGGAATCATGTGGCTTGCATGCTAAGGAATAGCTAATAATAAGAATATTAAGGAGGGGTACATATGACTATCGTAGTAAAAAAAGTTCCAAAATTTTTAAGAGGATTTGTAAAATTAATTTTTGGAATAAAAGACTAAGAAAAGAGGGAAAGTAGTAAACTACAAACCCTCTTTTAATATTTTATGTAAACAAAAAAAGAGCGATCATTATGCTCTTTTAACTTTTCCATTTTTTAAACATTTTGCACAAACATGAATTCTTTTTACTTCACCATTTTCCATAATAGCTTTTACGCTTCTTAAATTTGGTTTCCAAGTACGTGGACTTCTTTTACTTATATGTGAACGAGTTATGCTAAGTTTATTTCCATTACTTTGTGATTTTTCACAAACTGCACATTTAGCCATTTCTTTGCACCTCCTAATTTTTAAATTAAAATTGACTGCTTCTAAGTTTATCATAAAATAATAAAAAAAACAAGTATTTTTGAAAAATTTATAAAAAATCATTGCAAAATAGGAAAAATATGGTATAATATAAAAGCTATATGAATAAATGAAAGGATTGAGAAATTATTATGAAATGTAAAGTTGAAAAAACAGAAAACGCAAATGAAGTAAAATTAGAGTTAACAATAGAGGCTCAAAAATTTGATGAAGCAATTCAAAAAGTATATTTTAAAAGTGCAAAATATTTTAATATACCAGGATTCAGAAAAGGTAAAGCTCCAATGAATATAGTAGAAAAATATTATGGAAAAGAAATTTTCTATGAAGATGCATTTAATGAAGTAGTACCAGAAGAATTAGAAACTGCATTAAAAGAAAATAAAATAGAAGCTGTAAGTAGACCAGATATCGATGTGAAACAAATCGAAAAAGGAAAAGACTTAATCTTTACAGCAGTATTCCAAACAAAACCAGAAGCAGAACTTGGAAAATATAAAGGTATAGAAATACCAAAAATAGAGTATACTGTATCAGATGAAGATATCAACCATGAATTATCACATATGCAAGAACATAATTCAAGATTAATATCAATTGATGATAGACCAGTAGAAAAAGGTGATATAACAGTTATCGATTTCGAAGGATTTGTTGATGGTAAAGCATTTGAAGGCGGAAAAGCTGAAGGTCATGAATTAGAAATAGGAAGCAATACATTTATACCTGGATTCGAAGACCAAATAATTGGAATGAAAATCGATGAAGAAAGAGATATAAAAGTAAAATTCCCAGATGAATATTTTTCTAAAGATTTAGCTGGAAAAGATGCAACATTCAAAGTTAAATTACATGAAATTAAGAAAAAAGAATTACCAGAATTAAATGACGATTTTGCAAAAGACACTAGCGAATTCGATACATTAGAAGAATTAAAGAAAAGCATCAAAGACAGAATGGAAAAAGACAATGAACAAAGACAAAAATATGAAACAGAAGATGCTGTTATAAAAGCAGTATGCGAAAACGTAAAAGTTGATATTCCATCAGGAATGATTGAAAACGAAACAGAAGATATGTTAAGAAATGTTGAAAGCAGACTTTCATATCAAGGATTAAAATTAGACCAATACTTAAAAATGATGGGAAAAACAGCTGAAGAAGTTAAAAAAGAATATGAACCTCAAGCAATAGAAGCTATAAAATCAAGATTAATGTTAGAAGCAGTAATAAAAGCTGAAAAAATCGAAGCAACAGAAGACGAAATATTAGAAAAAATGAAAGAAATGGCTAAAAACTACGGAAAATCAGACGATAAAGAATTTATGGAAAACGAAAATGTAAGAAAATACATAAAGAGCGGATTAGAATCTGAAAAAGCCTTAGAATTTTTAGTAAAAAATGCAAAAATAAAAAAATAAATAATGAAAGGTTGGGGTGAAAAATGAAAGCATTTTCATGCCAACTTTTTGATTTAAATCTGTCAATGGAGAGCCGCCCTTGTCAAAAGGGACGCCCCTTTTTGACAGAATAAAAATATTAATAGAAAATAAAAATTTCTGTCAAAAAAGGGCGTCCCTTTTGACAAGGGCGCTCCATTGACAGATTTAAAAGGAGGAAAAATATGTTAGAAAAAGATAGTTTAGTACCTTACGTAGTTGAACAAACAAGTAAAGGTGAAAGATCATATGATATATTCTCAAGACTATTAAAAGACAGAATTATATTTTTAGGAGAAGATGTTAATCCAACATCAGCAAGCTTAGTAATAGCACAATTATTATTTTTAGAGTCAGAAGACCCAGACAAAGAAATATTTTTATATATAAACTCACCAGGAGGATCAATAACAGACGGAATGGGAATTGTAGACACAATGAACTATATTAAATGCCCAGTAACAACAATATGTGTAGGTTTAGCTGCAAGCTTTGGAGCAGTTCTTTTAGCAAACGGAGAAAAAGGAAAAAGATTTGCAACACCAAATTCAGAAATATTAATACATCAACCATTAATAGGAGGTCAAGGTGGAGGAATTTCAGGTCAAGCAACTGAAATAAAAATTCATGCAGACCATATGATAAGAACAAGAGAAAAATTAAACAAATTATTAAGTGATAAAACAGGTCAATCTATAGAAACAATAGAAAGAGATACAGAAAGAGACCATTATATGACAGCAGAAGAAGCATTAAAATATGGATTAATAGATGGAATAATGGATAAAAGAATGTAATTAAAGGAGATAGAAAATGGCTAAAAATGATAACCCAAAAAATGTAAGATGTTCATTTTGTGGCAAATCACAAGATAGTGTAAAGAAAATTGTCGCAGGTCCAGGTGTATTTATTTGTGATGAATGTGTAGATTTATGCACAAGCATTATAGAAGCAGAAAAATATGAAGAAGATGAACTAGGTTATACATTAAATGATTTAGATAAAATACCAAATCCAAAGGAAATAAAGAAAATATTGGATGATTATGTAATTGGCCAAGATGAAGCCAAAAGAACACTATCAGTTGCAGTTTATAATCATTATAAAAGAATTGCTCATGAAGAAAGCAACGAAAAAGACAAAGATGATGTAGAAATACAAAAAAGTAATATATTACTTTTAGGGCCAACTGGATGTGGAAAAACACTTCTTGCAAGAACATTAGCAAAAATATTAAATGTACCATTTGCAATAGCAGATGCAACAACATTAACAGAAGCTGGTTATGTTGGAGAAGATGTTGAAAATATCTTATTAAAACTTATTCAAGCAGCAGATGGAGATATTCAAAAAGCTCAAAAAGGAATCATATATATTGATGAAATTGATAAAATAACAAGAAAATCAGAAAACTTATCAATAACAAGAGATGTTAGTGGTGAAGGTGTTCAACAAGCATTACTAAAAATAATTGAAGGAACAATAGCATCAGTACCACCACAAGGTGGAAGAAAACATCCAAATCAAGAAATGATTCAAATAAATACAGAAAACATACTATTTATTTGTGGAGGAGCTTTTGAAGGCTTAGAAAACATCATAAAAGAAAGAACTGGTAAAAAATCAATAGGATTTGGTGCAAAAATCGAAAGTGAAAAAGAAATTAATAAATATGAAGTATTCCAAGAATTATTACCACAAGATTTATTAAAATTTGGATTAATACCAGAATTTATAGGAAGATTACCAATAATAGCAACATTAAAAGATTTAGACAAACAAGCATTAATAAAAATAGCTACAGAGCCAAAAAATGCACTAGTAAAACAATATCAAAAATTATTAGAAATGGATGATGTTGAACTAGAATTTAATCAAGATGCATTAGAAGCAATTGTAGATAAAGCAATAGAAAGAAAAACTGGAGCAAGAGGATTACGTTCTATAATAGAAGATATAATGAGAGATATTATGTTTGAAATTCCATCAACACCTAATATCACAAAATGCATTATAACTAGAAATACAGTAATAAATAAGGCAAGACCAGAAATAATTACTGGAGAAAAACCAATAAACACACAAAATAAACAAAAAAGACGTGTTCCAGAAAAGAAGAGCAAAGAAACAGCATAACAAAAAAAGACAAAGGTGGAAAAATATTTTCCACCTTTTTTGAGAGATTTGATAATTTAGACATTTGAGACCTCGAATATCCGATTTCCGACAACTCTAAGATTCTGATATTTAATTCTATTTTCATTAGTAGAATCAGCATCAAGATTTTCCAAAAACTCATTTAAAGCATACATTGCTTCATAAGCAGAAGAAAAAGTTTTTTTCAAAAGCTCGTCCTTGGTCATAATCATCCCTCCATTCTGTAGTTTGATGAAAATATTATAGCAAGTACAAAATAAAAAGTCTGTCGAAATAGGAAAGGCTAAGAAAAAAATTACAAATATTTTTTCAAAGTTTCAACACTATCTTCTTGCATAACAACGAAATCATTTAAAATATTTTTAACATCTTTTTCTGCATTTTGATTTTGATTTAACAATCGTCTCCCTTCAATAATTCCCATATTAGTACCTTGCATTAATAATTCAGATAATTTTGAAGTACTATCATCTGTCATAGTTTTCATTTGAATTCCATACCAAGTCATCATTTTAGTCATAGTATTTGTCTCGTGAGGTTCTTTATTACTATAATTATTATATAAATCATTGACTCTATTAGAAATATTTTGATA